>Ga0180438_10000077_pt1 | contig 201817 bp, 176 predicted proteins | sample SS_ome_12_FD_132455 | JGI IMG/M metagenome (GOLD analysis project Ga0180438, IMG submission 132455) | Hypersaline lake sediment archaeal communities from the Salton Sea, California, USA - SS_3_D_2 metaG | ecosystem: Environmental > Aquatic > Non-marine Saline and Alkaline > Hypersaline >...
ACCCCGCACCCGATCCACGTACCGCATGGGCAGCGTGCCGCCCGAGTTGACGTTCTCCGTACTGGCGGTGCACACCCAGATGTCGGCCGGCATGTGATCCACCAGCACCGACATGTAATTGAGGAGACCGAATAGAATCGAAAGCTGCTGGCCCACCAGGAAGATAATGGCCACTACTCCGAGGACCGAGCCTGCGGTGGTCGCGCGGTCGTGCATCAGCATTCTGAGGGCGGTTATGCTACGCATGTCCCCCCGCCAGTCTGAGAGCCGCTTCATGAGTCTCCCGGAAGCCGCCGGTGACAGCGTCCACGTACCGTCCAAGCGCCCCGGACGCGACCTCAGCGGCATGCCCCCCCGCAATGATACCCATTCCCGGCGCCTCCTTTCTCAACTCAATAAAGAGATCCCTTGATGCCGGGAGGCGCGCGATCATGGTTATCGAAAATACGCAGACCGCGGGCGCCGCTTCGGCGACGGTCTTGAGAAGATCCCGCCCGGGCGCGCTCCTCCCGAGATAAGTGACATCCCAGCCCCTGGCCTCCATATAGGCGGCGGTCAGCATAGCGCCGATGTCGTGCTGCTCGCCCGGAACGCAGCCCACAATCGCCGGGAAGCCCAGGGGCTTTTCCCGCGGGATCTCGTCCATGATTCTCTGAAGCGCGTATCTCGAAATCTCGGTGGCGGCGTGTTCGTCGGAAACGCTTATCTCATTTGCCTCCCATAGCCTTCCGATCTCGGCCATCGCGGGCAGCACCGTATGCAGGACCGTATCTTCCGGCTTCTCGCCCAGGCGCAGCAGTTCAAGCAGATAGTCGAGAGCCCGGCTTCTCTTGCCCGACAGGGCCAGTCTAAGGAAGTCGCCGACGCGCGGACTCGGATGAGCGGCTTGCTCCGGCGCCGGTCTCGATAGGCGGTCCACATTCGCATCGAGCCATTCAAGCGGCCCGGAGAGCTCGCAGGCTTCCCGGTGCCCGATAGCCGCGTGAACTGCGATTATCCAGGCTTCCACCATATTGCGCAGATACTGCTCTCCGAATCCCCTGGATCTCATCACGCCCGCGTACCAGCCGAACTCTTTCTCAACGTGCTCATACAGAGAAAACTCGAAAACGGCCCTGAGCATGTCGCCGAAATGCCTGTGGGCGTCACCAAGGAAGACCAGCTGTTCCGGGGTCAGGCGGGAGAAAAGCCTGCTATCGACGGAGAACTTGTCGTTCACCATCGTCAGCAGCCTGGGCAGCGCCTCCGAAAAGGCCCTGGTGGCCCTTTCCGACACGGCCCCTGAATGTTCCGGGCATGAGAAAACAGGCTTGTCCATCATTTCCCCGCCTCGGGCTCCACTCCTCGATACAGTCCACTTATACCATCATTGCCGTACATCTTCAATACTTGAGACGCAGATGCCATACCCGCGGTTCGGCTTGACTGCCGAGCCGGCCTGGAATACTATGGAGCAGCGACCGGGGCGCCATAGAGCATGATGGGCTCAGCAAAGTGGAGAGGCGAATGGACTTCAGAATGAGAAATCTGGTTCTGGCACTAGTGCCCCTGATGCTGCTACCTGCGGCTGCCGGTTCCGAGCCCCTGGGTGAGCCTGCCCCTTTCTGGGCAGAGCTAGAGGCGGGACCGGTCTGGCAGACCCTGAACGATGTACAGATACCCAATACCGACGAAGGCACGCGCTTCTCGCTGGTTGACGTCATCGGCAAGGGGCCGTGGGCGGCGGCGCGTCTGTACCTGACGTGGAACATAAATGCGAAACACGGACTCATGGCGCTGCTGGCGCCTCTCAGTATCACCGAGACCGGTTCATTGGGCTCGCAGGTGGCCTTTGCGGGAGCTTCTTTCGAGCCGGATGTGCCCACCGAGGCGACGTACAAGTTCAATTCCTGGAGGGTTACGTACAGCTATAGATTTTACAGGAATGAAAGCTGGGACCTTCGCGTTGGCTTCACCGCCAAGATAAGGGATGCCAAGATAGAGCTCAGGCAGGACGAATTATCCGCACGCAAAACCGACCTGGGTTTCGTCCCGCTCCTGCACTTCGCCGCCGACTACGCCTTCGCCGGACGCTGGCACGTGAACCTGGTCTTTGATGCGCTCGCGGGCGGCCCGGGACGGGCCGAGGATGCATCGCTGAAGGTTGGTTACGATCTCGGGGAGAGCTGGCTCCTATCCGCCGGCTACCGCACTGTGGAAGGAGGCGCGGATGTTGAGGAAGTCTACAATTTCGCGTGGCTCCACTACGCCGTGATCTCCGCCAGGTACCGCTTCTAGGCGCTTCTCAGGGGGCTGCCGGGATCAGTCAACGATTACGACCTTGAGCACCGTTTCCCGTCCCATTGCCGCCACCCTTACGAAGTAAATGCCGGGAGATACCGGCAGACCGCTGCCGTCTATGCCTGTCCATCTGAGCATGCCGGATGCCGCCGGCACGCCGCCGTCGGCAAGCCTGCGAACCAGGGCGCCTCGTATGTCGTAGACCTCGATACTCACCGCGCGCGGTGCCTGCATTGCGAAACCGACGGTCACGTCGCCTCCCGATGGATTGGGACAGACGTACGCCCACAGTCCCTCCCTCTCATACCCGTCACGCACGGCCGGCACTCCTACCTGCGGGGCGACGTACTCGGCCGTATCGGCGAGATTGTCGCTGAAATACACCACGGCGCTAGTCCAGGAACCGCTTGCCAGAGGTTCTATGCCCGATTCCGTTGCGTAGGTCACGGGCGAGGCATAGTCGAGCGAGAGGGGATACATGGGACGCGGGATGCTGTCGTCGAAGACGATCTCGGCCGAAACCGGGCAGTTGGAGTCGGCGTCGGAGTAGACTATCCGCGCTCCGGCGGTGGGTCCTTCACCCACCACCTCAAAGCCGGAAAGCACGGGGATCTGGTTTGTCCCGGGCGATATGCTCAGTTCGCGGGGGTAACACCCGCCTCCGGTACTCTGGTCGGCCTCAGCCGGACCTCCGAGTATGGTTATTCGCTGGGTGAAACCGGCCACATCCATATGGGGATCCAGGGGATCATACCAGGACATGAAGAAAGGATTGCTCAGGAGATCGGCGAAGTCACACGAGATAACCAGGGAATTGGACGCCGGGAACTCCTCCACCTCGATCTCACCCAGCTTAGTCAGGTCGCCCAGGCCGGTACCCGTTATCAGATAAAGCCCCGGGCTTATGATCCCGGCCTGCTCGTAAGTGTACATCAGACCCAGCACGGTGTCGGGGTCCGCCACGCCGGGCTGGTTGATCGCAATGGTATAGCCGAAGAAGGTCAATCCCTGAATCACCGGGAAACCGCCGCCGGCATTTGTCAGGCAGCCGTACAACCGGTCCCCGGAATAGCTCATGCGGCAGTCCAGGATATCGAGATTCGGATAGCCGAATAATTCATCCCCCAGGGGGTCGGACGCGATTCGCGTCAGGTCCTCCGGGGCGGGGTCTGTGCCATCCGGTATGCGCACCGGCATGAGGTCGATGCTGCCGCTCTGCAGCGTCCGGAAGCCGTAATAACGGGTGCCGGCAAGCGGGCCCGGCACCGCCGCCGACACGGTTGAAGCACCGTCGATTATGGGCGCCATCTCGGCTTCCTGCACACCGCCTTCATTATAGAGAGCGTAGTTGCTGATACCGGCGCCGTATACATTTTCAGTCCTTATGATCATGGTCGAGTCGGGAAGCAATGCGCTGTAGCGTATATCATTCCAGTAATCGTAGGCCCACGCATGGGAGCCCAGGAGCAGCAGAACAGCAGCAATTAAGGCGCGTCGCATAGGTGTCCTCCTCAGAAAGAGATCCCCAACATTATAGCATGACTCTGGTTTTTCAGGGGGACCGGCTCATTGTCTATCAGAATCTCCTCGTCCTCGAAAGGAACATAGGCGTAGGTCGGCATGGCCAGCGTGTTCCAGCACATCGTGAATCGATATTCCAGAAAGACGTCCTGACCATATGCCCTGAACTCCATGCCCAGTCCATAGGCGAACGAGAAATCGAACATGTCCACCTCCGACATGTCGGAGTCCGCGCGGATGGGGATCACCTCTTCCCCGTCGGTGACTTCACCTTCAAGCCTGTAGTGGTCTCTCACCTTGATCGACATGGCTGTGCCGGCGAGGCCGTAGAGCTCGCTGCTCTTGTATCTCATCCACGCGAGCTTGAAGAGCACCGGGATCTCTATATAGTCCATGTCATAGACTACGTGGAGGGTCGCTGGGATCTCGAGTATCTCCACGCCTATGTCCTGGCGGGAACCCTTCTGCACATAGAGCACTTCCTGCTGCACGGAGAAACGGGACGTAACGTGAAACGCGAGAAACGCTCCAGCCGCAAAGCCCGTGCGCCACGCGCTTGAAACGGTATACTCCGCGCCCCTCTCTTCGGTGCCCACGTGCTGCGCCAGGTTGAGGCCTCCCTTGAAGCCGAATGAGAAATCCGCGAATCCCATCGGGCCTGCGCCATGGGAATCCTCGCCTCCGCCCGCCAGGCAGGCGGCAGCGGCAAGTGACCATATCGCAAGCCAAACAAGGGCCGACCAGGGCAGCATCCGCCTGTGCGGATGACTGCCGCGCATGGACCCTGTCAGCAGTCTCTTGAGTCGCACTTTATGCATTCCTTTAATTCCGGCCCGCCGCCGGGGGCGCACCGCGGGTTATTGCTGCCGCCATTACCGCCCGGCAGCCTCACTCGATCACTTAAGGTGCCTTTTCAGGACACCGCGCATGCCCTCATAGAAATCATCTCTGGCCCTCTCTATGCGCAGCGCCTCCTCAAACCCTATGACTAGGCTGTCGCTGCACTGGTGCCGCACGGGTTCGACCTGCAGCGCATAGGAGTTGGGCCACTCATTCCAGAACCAGTCCGGAGACCCGAATTGCACGTATTCGGGGTCGGCCGAGGCGATGCCCTCCAGCGACTCACGCAGCTTCCTCCCCCGTGCGCTGTTTTCAAGGCAGAAGGCCATGTAGGCGATCCTGTATTCAATCTCACCCTCATGAGTCTCGGGAAGGCGCTCGAGGTTGCCGGGAGCCTGGCCGGGAGCCCAGACGAAATGGCCGTAGCAGCTCTGCATGGTAAAGCACTCCGGGAGCCGCGCGAATCCCATTACGAGGTCGACAATGGGGCCGTCTATGATGTCGGGGTCCAGCCTCTTTAGAGCCGCATCCCGGTCCTCGAGATAAGCTGGGTTATGAACGAAGCCCCTGGGGGCTCTGAAAGTCTCCAATTTGCCGGTCCTTCTCCCCGATCTTCCTGCCGCATAACATGATGTCCCGGTTCAGGTACGGCTCCATTGTGATGAAGCTCTTTTCATTTTACCCCATAGAGCACCTGCCACGCAATCCCAGTTTGAATTCGCGCCCCATTGACGGGCGATGCCGGCAACCTAAAACCTCAGGATTGCATCTTAGAAGTCGGGGATTGAACAAAGAGAATGGCGGTCCGGAACAACTGAGGGCCATTATCCGAAGCCGGCAGAGTGGTATGCCGGGTAATGGGTTCACATCGGCCCTGCGGCGGCAGCGAACCGGCTGACTGGCTGAGAAAAGGAGGAAATATGGCGGATAATCAGCAGACCCTGCAGGATCTTGTTAAGAGGGTCGAGGCCCTTGAGGCCAATAAGCGCGAGGACAGGCTGGCCCTTGGGGTCATGAGCGGGAGCCTGGACTACACGATGGCGGCCTTCATAGTCGCGCTCGGGGCTGTCGCATCCGGCACGGAAGTGGATATGTTCTTCACCTTCTGGGCCACAGCCGCCCTGCGTGACCCCAAGAAATCGGCGAAGAAGGACATGACCGGACGTATGTTCGGCGCGATGCTTCCCAACGGGGCGGGGAGTCTTCCTCTGTCCAGGATGCAAATGATGGGAATGGGCCCGCGCATGATCAAGGGCGCAATTAAGAAGCACGGCGCCCAGACGCTGGAAGAGCTGATTGAGCAGGCAGCGGAGTTCGGAATCCGCATTCACGTCTGCGCGATGTCCATGGACCTCATGGGCATCAAGAAAGAGGAACTGATCGATTATCCCGGTCTGGATATGGTCGGAGTGGCCGCCTTCGTCAATATGTTCGATAAGGCGAAACACTGCTGGTTCATGTAGGCGAGCGCCGGACATAGAAGCCGGCCGGGCGCGCCGGCCGTCCCATCATGTATCGAGTTGAATATGCACTGACAAGATGGAGATGTACCGGTGATGTGCCGGCGATCTTCCGGTCAGGAAGGTAATCAGAGCAATCCGAGCGCCTGGCCCATCATCTCGAGCGTTTGCTCGTCCTTGAAACCGAGCTGCTGGCTGGCTCCGGACGGGCAAACCGCCGAGCAGCTCCCGCATCCCTTGCACAGCGCCGTGTTTATCACGCTGATCTGCCGTCCGCTGCGCCACTCGAGTTTGGGGGCGCCGTAAGGGCAGGCTGCGACACACATTCCGCAGCCGGCGCAGATGTCCGCGTCCACGCTGGCGACGTTCGCCACCGAGAGGTACTCATCCGAGCTTATGATGGTGCAGGCCCTCTCCGCAGCCGCCTTGGCCTGAGATATGGTCTCCTCCACCATTTTGGGCGAATGAGCGAGACCGGCGAGGAAAATGCCCTCCGCCGAGAAGTCAACCGGCCTCAGCTTGACATGCGCCTCCATGAAAAAGTTGTCTTCATTGAGAGGGATCTTCAGCATCTGCGAAAGGACCGACGCGTCCTCCTGGGGAACCATCGCCGGGGCCAGTATCACCTTTGAGGGCCTGATCTCCAGATCGGCCCCCAGCACGTGGTCCCTCACCCTCACGGTGATCTTGCCGCCTTCCCCCTCTTCGCGCTCGATCACGGGTTTCCTGTCCTCGTCGTACCTTATGAAAGTGACCCCGAGAGCCCTTGCCTCCTGGTAGTACGCCTCGTAGAAACCATATGTGCGGATGTCACGATAGAGGATATACACATTCATCCTGGGATTGATCTTCTTCAACCTTATGGCGTTCTTTATAGCCTGTGTGCAGCATACCCTGGAGCAATACATGCGCTCTTCATCCCTGGAGCCGACGCATTGCACCATCACGACATCCTTTACCTTCTTATACGCCGCCTCTCCCTTCTCGAGGTCGTCCTCGAGCTCGAGCTGGGTCATGACATCCGGCTCGCCGTCTCCGTATAGATATTCCTTCGGCTTCATCTCGTTCGCGCCGGTCGCTATCAGTATCACGCCGTGCTCGAAGTCCTCTGTCTCCCCGCTGTCCTTCATCCTTATGGTGGTGACGTAATTTCCGATGTAGCCGTCGACGGCGGCGATCTCGGCGTTTGTGAAGACCTTGATGCGCTTGTGGTTCCCGATCTTCTCCTTGAGTTCCTCGAGGAATTCAACGACGCCCCTGCCATCGGGCATTCTCTTCAGGCGCACGAGATTGCCTCCGAGGCGCTCTTTCCGCTCCACCAGCGCCACTTCGAAGCCCTGCTCGGCTATCGACAGCGCGGCGGTCATCCCGGCCAGCCCCCCGCCGACTACCAGCCCCTTCTGCGTAACGGGCAGGGCCACGGAGTGCAACGGCTCCAGCAGGCGCGCCTTGCCGACCGCTATTCTCGTCAGTATCTTGGCCTTCTCGGTCGCTTTGGCGTGGTCGTCGCGATGCACCCAGCTGCAGTGGTTCCTTATATTGGCCATATCGAAGAGATAAGGATTCAGGCCCGACTCCTTGAGCGTTTCCTGGAAAAGCGGCTCATGAGTGCTCGGAGAACATGACGAAACCACGACCCGGTTGAGTTTCTGCTCCTCGATTACCTGTTTTATCTTCTCCTGTGTATCCTGAGAACAGGTGAAGAGGTTCTCCTCCGCATAGACGACATCCGGCAGCGTCCTGGCGTATTCGACAACTGACGGGACATCCACGACGCTTCCGATGTTGATGCCGCAATGGCACACGAAGACGCCTATACGCGGCCTCTGGCCGCCGACGTCCTTTTCGGGCGGGTATTCCTTCTTGCTTATTTCCGTCCCGCGCGCATCGGCGAGGATCTCGCCGGCGCCGCCCACCGCCCCGGAGGCCTGCATGACCGTCTCGGGTATGTCCTTGGGCGACACGGCGGGGCCGCACACGAATACGCCGGGGCGGGTCGTATCCACCGGCGAATTCCCCGAGTGCTCGATGAAGCCGTACTGGTTCAGACGGATGCCCAGCTTGTCCGAGAGGTCTTTCATGTCTTTCCTCGGCGTAAGGCCGACCGAAAGCACCACGAGGTCGAATTCCTCCACGATGTTCTCGCCGCTTTCCGTGACGTAAAGGACCTCAAGATTCCCGGACTTCTCTATCTCCCTTATCTTCCCTACCCTGGCCCGGATGAATCGCACCCCGGTATCCTTGGCCCTCTCATAGAACCGGTCGAAGTCCTTTCCGTACGCCCTGAGATCCATGAAGAAAATCGCCGGCTCGACGGTTTCGACATGCTCCTTGGCTATAATGGCTTCCTTCATGGCATACATGCAGCACACCGAGGAGCAGTAGGGCATGTGACAGTCCTCAGTCCTCGACCCCACGCATTGCAGCCACGCGACTTTAACCGGCACCTTGCCGTCTGAAGGCCTCTGGAGGTGCCCTTCATAGGGACCCGACGCCGCCAGAATTCTCTCGAATTCGATACTTGTCAGCACGTTCCTGTATCTTCCGTACCCGTATTCGTGGAGGGGAACCGGATCATACTTGTCGGCCCCGGTGGTGATGATTATCGAACCCACGTTTATGTCCCGCATCTCTTCCTTCTGATCGAAGTCGATGGCGTCCGCTTCACAGAACTCCTTGCAGATCTGGCAATCACCCGTGTTGAGGTGAATGCAGTACCTGGGATCGATATTGGCGTAATTGGGAACGGCCTGGGCATAGGGTATATAGGCCGCGGCCCTGTCCACCAGGCCCGCGTCGAACTCCGACTTGATTCTCATGGGAGTGTTCGCCGTTATCTCATCGAGCTTTATGCCAATACCGGTGGGGCAGACGCTGTAACAGGCCCCGCAGGTCTGGCACTCGTCCGAATGCGCGTCGAAGGCCGGTGATATAACCCGCCCACTCCCCCTGTTGGAAAACGCAAGCACCCCCCTGCCCATCCTCTCCTTGCAGATGCGCACGCACAATCCGCAGAGGATGCAGTCGTCGTTCTTGGGCTCGATCCTCTGCCCCGTCACGCCGAGCTCCCCGGCTATGGTCTTGATATTCTCGGAATCGGGGCACCTGGCGAGCAGGAGCTCCGCCATGAGCCTGCGCGTCTTTATGACCCTCTCGGTGGAAGTCCTGACTGTCAGCCCTTCCCGTGCAGGGTAGTTGCACGAAGTCTGTATTGAAGTCCTGCCGCCGGCTTCGACTTCGACCAGGCAGAGTCGGCAGGCGCCGTACGGAGTAAGGGCCTTGTGATAGCAGAGCGTCGGGATCTTGATATCGAGCTTGGCGCATGCTTCGAGCAGCGTCGCTCCCTTCTCGACCTCGACTGGCCTGTCATCGATCACGAGTTTGATCTTGTCGCTTTTCATTTCTATTCCACCATGACCGCGCCGAACTTGCAGACATCAAAACAAGCTCCGCACTTTGTGCACCTGACCGGGTCGATCGAATGGGGCTTCTTGGGCTGGCCCGTTATCGCGCCGACCGCGCAGTTCTTGAGGCAGAGAGTACATCCGGTACAGGTCTCCGCGTCTATGCTGTATGTGATAAGGCCCTTGCAGACATGGGCCGGGCACTTGCCCGACTCCGTATGGGCTTTGTACTCGTCTCTGAAATACTCTATAGTGGAAAGCACGGGATTGGACAGCGTCTGGCCCAGCCCGCACTGCGAAGCGTCCTTGACTGCCTCTCCAAGCTCAAGCAGGAACTCGATGTCTTCAGGCTTCCCGTTGCCCTGGGTTATCCTCTCGAGCGTCCTCAGCATCAACTCGCTGCCTTCTCTGCACGAGGTGCACTTGCCGCAGGATTCGTCATTCGTGAACTCGAGGAAGTACTTGGCGATATCGACAACGCAGGTGTCCTCATCCATTACCACCATGCCGCCGGACCCCATTATGGACCCGGCCTCGGCCAGCCGCTCATAATCGACGGGCAGGTCTATCAGCGACGCCGGTATGCAGCCCCCTGACGGACCGCCGGTCTGAATCGCCTTGAACTCCTTGTCCTCCAGGATGCCCTCGCCGACTTCGAATATTATCTCCCTGAGCGTGATGCCCATCGGCACCTCCACGAGGCCGGTGTTCTTTACCTTCCCGACGAGAGAAAATACCTTTGTGCCTTTGGACTTCTCCGTGCCGATTCCGGCATACCAGGAGCTGCCCTTCTCGATTATCGCCGGGACATTCGCCCAGGTCTCCACGTTGTTGATATTGGTGGGACTGTCCCACAGCCCCGATTCGGCAGGGAAAGGAGGCCTGTTCCTCGGCTCCGGCGAGATACCCTCGATGGAGTGTATGAGAGACGTCTCTTCCCCGCAGACAAAGGCTCCCGATCCTTCGCGGATCCTGATATCGAAGGAGAATCCGGAGCCGAAGATGTTCTCACCCAGGAATCCCGCCGACGTGGCCTGCTGTAGGGCCCTCTGGAGCCTCTCAATCGCCAGCGGGTACTCGCTTCTCACGTATATGAACCCTTTCTGGGCCCCTATGGCGTAGCCGCCGATTATCATGCCCTCGATCACCGTGTGGGGATCTCCCTCGAGAACCGACCTGTCCATGTAGGCCCCCGGGTCGCCTTCATCGGCGTTGCATATGATGTACTTGGCGTCTCCCTCGGCCCTCCTCGTAAATTCCCATTTGAGGCCGGTGGGGAATCCCCCGCCTCCGCGCCCCCTCAGGCCGGACTTCTTTACCTCATCGATGACCTGCTCCGGTGACATATCCGTGAGGACCCTGTATAGCGACCTGTAACCCGACCGGGCGACGTACTCCTCGATGCAACCCGGGTCTATATACCCGCAGTTTCTTAAGGCGATCTTCACCTGCTTGGCAAAGAACGGGACTTCCTCGTAGAGAGGTATTCCCGCGATCCCGTTGTCGCCGGCGTCGCGTTCATACTCCTTAAACTCCTCGCCTAGCAGCGTTTCCCTGTCATGCCTGCAGAGCACGTATTCCTCAGGGAATTTGCCTTCCTTGAGAGCGTCTATGAGCTCCGCCGCTTTGGGAGCGCTCATTTCGGCAAGGGTGAGCCTTGGTTTGCCAGGGATATATACGTCCACAAGGGGCTCCCTCTGGCAGAACCCGAGGCATCCCGTGGGCGACAGCACCGCGTCGAGGCCCGTCCGGGCGATTGACTTCTCGAGTTCATCGAATACGTCCTGGGCCCCGGTGGCAAGACCGCAGGTGGCCATACCCACGGCGATCTTGATGGTGCCCGGGTACATGGACTCGAGGCCCTTCTTGCCAAGGTCCTCCAACCTCTTCGTACTCTCAGCGCTCATTTGTAATCCTTCAGTATCTTCGGCAGGTCGCTGATCTTGACCCGCCCGTAGACCTTGTCGTTTACCATTATCGCCGGAGCGAGACTGCAGCAACCGAGACATCTGGCCGATTCAATTGTGAACCGCATGTCCTCGGTCGTGCCGCCCGGCGCCGTGTCCAGCTGCTCGCACAGTCTCTGCAGCAGCTTGTCGGCTCCCCTGACGTAACAGGTCGTCCCCATGCACACGCTGATCTTGTGCCTGCCCCTCGGCTCCAGGCTGAACGCGTTGTAGAACTTCGCGATGCTGTAGATGTCGGATATTTTGACTTCGAGCTCGACGGCCACGTAACGGAGGACTTCCTTCGGAAGGTAGTTGTACTGCCTGTTGATCTCCTGCAGCACCGGCATCAGGCTGCCCCTGCGGCCCCTGTGCTTATCCAGGATCCCGTCCACGATGTCCCGGTCCTTCTTCTCGATTTCGAGCTCGGGCGCCTCTATCTGATACACCGCCCTGGTCACGGGGCAGTTCTGGGTGCAAGCGCCGCAGCCGGTGCACTTGGCGGGATCGATGTATCTCGGCTTCTGCTTGACCCTGACCTCGAAGTTGCCCGCCTCGCCCGTAACTTCCTCGAGCTCCGAGTTGGTGATCAGATCGATATTCAGGTGCCGCCCGCAGGCCACCAGCTTAGGGGAAATCACGCACATGGCGCAGTCGTTCGTGGGGAAGGTCTTGTCCAGCTGCGCCATGGTCCCGCCGATCGCCGGTGTCTCTTCGAGCAGGTATACCTTGAATCCCGAGTCTGCGAGGTCGAGCGAGGACTGGATCCCGGCTATGCCTCCCCCTACTACCATTACCGCCCCGGATTTCGCCTTCTTATCCTCTTTGTCCATCTGATCAGCTTCCCGCTTTTCGTTCATCCCTTACTGACCCCTAGGCCCCGCCGGCCCTTAGCTTCTCCAGCGTCGCCTCTCCGCGCCGCTTCTTGAGCTCCGCGAATTCCTCCACAAGAGAGACTATCCTCTGTCTTTCTCCCGCACGTTCCTGCGCCGACTGTCTCGATATACACTGAAGTCTTCCGTTGTACAGGGCGTCCGCGAACATCTCTTTACCCTTTATGCTGCGGATCAATACCGTCGTGTATCCGTCGGGGGAGCCCAGGCCTCCGACGGAGATATCCGCAAAGTCGTTCGCGAAGAGGCGGCAGGCAAGGCACGCGGGCCTGGCGATTTCCTCGATCTCCTTCAGGGGAATATGAATGGTAATTCCGGATTTCATCTTAAGGACGAAATCCTCCTTGATGTTCACCCTCGCTATATCTTCAACCTTGATCTTGTGGGACTTGATGACTTCCTTCTCCATCAGGTTGCCTACCTCGAAGCACTGCATGCAGAAGAGCCCGATGGCGAAAGTGACCATGTCCGACGGTGTGATCTGGAGGATCTGCATTTTCCTTATCGCGTCTATCTGGCAGGGGGTCCCGACGACGGCCAATTTCCTCACCTTCTTCGGCGCGATATCCTGTATGGACTTGACGACAGGAACGTAGGTCGTGTAACCCTTGCCGACTTCCTCGAGATGAGGAGATTCTTCGAACTGCGAACCTGCCGCCTGCAGGAGTTCTTCCCGGGTGGTCGCGACCACGGCCTTCCTGCGCAGAGGGTCGGCGCTTACGGACACGACGGCCCCGTCGATGAGGCCCTTATCGAGCATGTGAATCAAGAGCGATGTCACGACGCCGCCGTCCGTCGCCCTGTCCCGGACTTCCGTATGGGCGCTCCTGGCAGAGAAGACGTCCAGCACGTTCCCGATAGGGGGTTTCCACCTGAAGTGCTCGTCGACTTCGTCCTTCATGGGATGAGTCTGCGGACAGACCATATAACAGAGCCCGCACTCCAGGCACTTGTCCTTGTCCCCGTATGACGGGAAGCCCGCTTCGTCCATAACCAGCGCCCCTATCCTGTTCGCGGAACAGAATGAAACGCATCCCCCGCACTTGCCGCATATGCCCTGTTTGATGACTTCGGATTCAAGATCCGCGAATGACCACGTTCGGCCTTTTTCCATCATGTTTCCCTACCGTATGACCCCGATCCTGTCGACCGGGGCGCCTGTCCCACCGGTTTACCAGTCGTCCTTCGCCAGCTCCTCGACCTTCGAACGGATCTTATCGGCCTTCTTCTTGCCGGGGTGCAGCTTGTTGTCGATAAGCAGGCACCTCAGCTCCTGGACGGCCCTGTCCAGCTCCTTCGCCTCCTCCTGCCTCTTCTCGGGGACGTAGCCCTCCTTTATGGCCATGCCCCTCAACACGCTTATTACATCCGTGAATTTCACGTTCTGAGGGCAGAGCGCGTGGCATGTATAGCACCTCGAGCACATCCAGAGGATATCCGATGACAACACTTCCTCGCGCATCCCGAGGATGGCCATCCTTATGATTTTCCTCGGATCATACTCCTCGTGCACTTCGGCCACCGGGCAGGAGGCCGTGCATGTCCCGCAGGTGAAGCACCGCATGAATACTTCCGCCCCCGGCTGGGAAGCGATCTCGTTCTTGAAGTTCGGGTCCTTCTCGCTGAGTACGATCTTTTCCATCCGGATTATCTCCTTTATATCATCTCCGGTATTTCCCCGATCTCCTCCATGGAGAAGACCGGTCCGTCGATGCATATGTACTTGGATCCGATGTTGCACCGCCCGCATTTGCCTATGCCGCACTTCATACGCCTCTCGAGCGACGTGTAGACTCTGGCGTCGGGGAAATCGAGCTCCTTGAGCACCGGCAGGGTGAATTTGATCATTATGGGCGGCCCGCAGAGAACCACCCAGGCATTCTCTGTACCGGGCGCCACTTGCTTTACGACCGCGGGCACGAATCCGGTAAGCCCCGTCCACCCCTCCACCGGATTGTCGATAGTGAGATGAAGAGTCAGGTCATCCCTTTTCTGCCACTCAGCCAGCTCGTCTTTATACAGGAAGAGGTCGGGATTCCGGACCCCGTAGATCACCGTTATGTCGCCGTAGTCCTGCCTGTGCTCGATGAGGTAAACGAGCAGCGACCTCAGGGTCGTGAACGCGAATCCCCCTCCTATGATCACTATGTTTCCGCCTTTGAATTTCTCCACCGGGTACCAGTTGCCGAGCGGTCCCCGGATGCCCACTACATCTCCCTCTCTCAGGCAGTGAATCTCATTGGTGACCGAACCCGTCCTGTTGACGGTGAACCTGAGGAAGCCGGGCTCGGTGGGAGATGACGCTATGCCGAAGGGGGATTCCCCTTTGCCGAGCAGGGAGAATTCGCAGAACTGCCCGGGCATATATTCGAATCTCTTCTCGTCGGCTTCGTTCACGAACGAGAGGTCGAATGTACGCAGGGCCTTGTCAGGGTCCTCCACTAATATCTTCTCAACCTTCATGTTTATCGGGATATATGTGTTGCTCATCTGGCACCCTTATCTTCATAGGAGAGAACTCCCCTGACGACTTCCCTTATGTCGACGTTAACCGGGCATGCGATGATGCACCTGCCGCAGCCCGTGCACAGTGATTCTCCGTAATTGTCCACGAAGTAGGAGAACTTGTGCATGAAGCGCTGTCGGAACCGGTCTCTCGACAGTTTCCTGGGATTGTGGCCCGAGGCCTCCATGGTGAATATCGGGAACATGCAGGAGTCCCATATGCGTATGCGTTTCCCCTTCCCGCCCTTGCCCTCATCCTGCACGTCGAAGCAGTGGCAGGTCGGGCACACAAACGCGCAGGCGCCGCAGTTGACGCACTTGGCTGCGAGCTCATCCCAGATATCCTCGTTGAAGACGGCCTTGAGTCTCGCGTCAAGACCATCGAGCTCGCCCGGCGGATTCATCATCTTCCTCGCCGCGTCCGCCAATTGGGCGGCCTTCTTTTCATCCTTGCCGGAAGCCTTATTCAGACCGCTCGCTTTTTCTATGAAGGCCCTGCCCTTGTCCGTCCGGGGCTCCATCAGGAAGGCGTCGCCCGCATCGACGACGAAGACATCCGAGCCATCCCCGCCGTGCGGATCGCCGCCCAGCCAGTTGCAGAAGCAGGTCGATCGCGGCTCGTTGCACGCGAGACCGAAGACCAGCGAGTGGTCGTACTTGCGCTTCCAGTATGGGTCCTGGAACATCTCGTTCTCCGGCATCTGCCTGGCGCTTCCGAACACCATGTCGAGCAGCCTAAGGCCCCTGGAGTCGCATCCCCTCAGCCCCCATACGGCTATCGGCTTCGCGGGCTGCTCCACTTCCCGGACCCCTTCCCGGTCGTACTCGAAAAGCACCTCCGAGTGGGGGAAGAACACCTCCTTGGGGGATCTGTCCGTGACAAGGCAGGTCGCGTCTATGTCCTCGGCCGACTCGATCACCTTGAAGCCCGACTTACCGTTGGCGGTAACGGGCGCATAGACTGCAAAGTCCGCCGCCAGCGACCGGATGAAGTCGGCAAATCCTTTCTTTTCAAGTCTGACCATGCTCCCTACCCCATTATGAAATCCTGTTTCTCATCTTCCCGGAAGTCGGCCATGGCCGGTTTCTCGCCGGAGTCCATTCCCGTTACATAGCCGAATCGCTCCTCGACCTCCCTGGCGGCCTTCCGGTTGAGAAGAAGCAATTCCAGTCCCATGGGACAAGCTCTCTCGCACGCGCCGCACTCCACGCACCTCCCGGCAACATGCAGGTTCCGGATTATATGGAATATCATGGTGTCGGTTATCTCGGGGGTCTTGCCTACCCACTGCGGGTCGTTCTGGTCGACGAAGCACTCGTTGCAATAGCATGACGGGCAAACGTTCCTGCAGGCATAGCATCTGATGCACCTTGAGTACACTTCCGTCATCTTCTCCCAGCGCTCCCCGGGACTGAGCTTCTCGAATTCATCGAGCGCCGCGTTCTGGTCCTTCCCGTCTTGCCTGTCTCTCGCCTCCCCGATGAATATGTCGTACTCCCTGGCATCCGGATAAACGCAGGTGAGGCAGGAGTTGCTGAGCACGTCCTCGGCGTCCAGCGTGAGGTCGAGGTCCTTGCCCCTGACCGTGATCTTGCCGTCCTCTTCCGAGTATTCGAGCACCTCCCGGCCGCCAGCCGCGTCCGCCACCTTGTTCCTGTCCAGAACGCCCCGGCAGGGAACACCTATGATTACTATGTTCTCTCTTTTTGCCTGTCTCTCCGCCAGGTAGAGGGACAACGACCGCGCGTCGCAGCCCTTCACCACGATACCGACCTTCCTGCCGGATTTTGCAAGCCGCCTGGCGTCCTTGGTAAAGTAGACCGCTGGGTTGTTGCCGCATGTCGCGTCGAAAATCAGCCGGTCGGCGTCCTCGGGGCTCTCTATGAAAGCCGGGGTAGCCGCAAGCGCGCGGGACCCTTTCTCCCAGCCGATCACGAGTTCGACGTCTCCGTCGGCGAGCAGCTTCCTTACCTTTTCCCGCAGTTCATTCACCACTTCTACGCTCCCTTTACCAGCCGCCTGGCCGGCCCTACTTTCTTTATGTCATTCGTGACCTTGGTCATCACCTGGGCGAACCGCTCTCCCTCCCCGGCCGAGATCCATGAGAATTGGACTCTCTCGGGCTCAATGCCTACGAGCTCCAGAAGGGGCTTCAGGACGGCGAATCTCCTGCGCGCCACGTAATTGCCCGACAGATAATGGCAGTCGCCGGGGTGGCAACCCGACACGAGCACGCCGTCGAACCCGCTCTGCAGGCCCTTCATTATGAACAGGGGATCGACCCTGCCCGAACAGGGTATGCGCACCACGCGTATGTTCGGAGGATATTGAATCCTGGACACTCCTGCGAGATCCGCGCCGGCATACGAACACCAGTTGCACAGTATGGCCAATATCCTGGGCTGCCAGTCCTTCATCTAGTCCGCACCTCCCTCGGTGGCCGCCATCTCCAGAGAGTCGAATGCCGAGAACAGCTGCTCATTGCTGAATCCCAGCAGGTCGAGCGCTCCGCACCTGCAGGAGGCGACGCAGGCCCCGCACCCCTTGCAGAGGGCCTCGTTGACCACGGCCACCTCCTTCTCGGGGTCGACCTCGATCGCGGAATACGCGCAGATGGACTCGCAATAGCCGCAACCCGAGCACCTGCTCTCATTCACTCTTGATATGGTGCCCTCCGCGAGGATGGATTTCTTGTTCAGGAAGGTGAGTGCCCGGCTCGCGGCGGCCTTGGCCTGGGCCAGCGACTCGTCCATGTCCTTGGGGCCATGCGCGAGCCCGCATACGAACACGCCGTCCGTCGCGAAATCGACGGGGCGGAGCTTGACATGGGCTTCCAGGAACATCCCGTCGGAATTGAGCGGCACCTTGAGCATCTTGGCGAGCTCGACGTTGCCGGCCGGCGGGTCGATCGCTGTGGACAGAACCAGGAGGTCGGCCGTTATCTCGACTTGCTTCTCCAGAATCGGGTCGTAGGCCGTGACATTGAGCCGGCTGTCGGGATCGGACTCATTCACCATATTGACGTCCGGCTTGGTCTCGGGGGTGTACCTCAGGAAAACGGTCCCCCTGTCACGCAGATCCGTGTAGTACTGCTCGCGGAAACCATATGTTCTTATATCCCGGTAGATAACATAGATGTTGACCCCGGGTTTCTGTTTCTTCATCTCGAGGGCGTCCTTGACTGCCTTGGTGCAACATACCCGGCTGCAGTACATCCTGCCCTCTTCTCTTGATCCCACGCACTGGACAAACACGACATTCCTGATTCTGCCCCCGGGGAATTCCTTTGTCTTGAGCATGTTCTCGAACTCCACGAGACTCACGATGCGCGAGGATTTGCCGTAGAGATACTCCTCCGTCTTATGTTCTTCTCCGCCCGTGGCGACTATCACGATGCCGTGCTTGACTCTCTCGCCGCCGCCGTCGCCAACGGGGGTTATGGTCGTTTCGAAATTGCCCACGTAGCCCGAGATCCCCTCGATATTGCTCGAGGTGAACACGCGCACCTTCTCGTGTTCCTGAACCCGGCGCACCGTCTCGGCGAGAAACGCCTGCGGGTCGCTCTTGTCGAAATTGAAATATATATTCCTCATGTTCCCGCCGAGCTCGGCCTCTTTTTCCACAAGGAAGACTTCATGCCCGGCCTCTGCGAGCGAGAGCGCGGCCGTCATGCCGGCCAGACCGCCTCCGACCACGAGAGCGCGTGGGTCTATATCGATCGGAAGTCTCTTCAAGGAATCAAGCCGCCGCGCCTTCGCGACCGCCATTTCCACGAGGTCCTTTGATTTTGCGGACGCGAGCTCGGGCTCTTCCATGTGCGCCCACGAACACTGGTCCCTTATGTTGGCCATCTCGAAGAGGTAGGGATTGAGTCCCGCCTCTGAAATCGTGTCCCTGAAGAGCGGCTCATGCGTCCTCGGCGTGCACGCTGCGACCACGACCCGGTTCAGGTCGTGCTCGGCGATGCGCTTCTTGATGGTCTCCAGGCAATCCGTGGAGCAGGCGTAGATGACGTCCTCGGCGTGCTCTACATTGGGGAGGCCCCTGGCATGCTCCGCCACGCTCTTCACATCCACCACGCCCGCGATGTTAATCCCGCAGTGGCATACAAAGACACCCACGCGGGGCCTGTCACCGGTGACGTTTATCTCCTTAACGGAGTCTTCCTCTGTGGCGATGTCCTGGCGTTCCAGCTCGAGGTATTTGACGGCCCCGGCCACTGCCCCCGACGCCGAAACCACCGATTCGGGAATGTCCTTGGGACCGTTCGCGGCTCCGCACACGAAAATCCCCTCGCGGGTGGACTCGATCGGCCCGAAGGCATCGGAGCGGCAGAAACCGTATTCATTGAGCTTGATATCCAGCTCATCGGAAAGCAGCCGGTTGCCCTCGCGCGCCTCGAGACCCGTGGCGAGGATCACCAGGTCGAACTCCTCGTATTTAATGGCGCCGTTGTCCTCGGTGTATCTGAGCCTCAGGTTCCCGCCCGGGAGTTCGTCTATGTCGGCCACCTTGGCCCTCTTGAAGTCGACGCCGTACTTGCTCTGCGCCATTTCATAGTACTTGTCGAAGTCCTTGCCGAATGCCCTGATATCCATGTAGAAAACGGAGGGCTCGAGGTCCTTGATATGTTCCTTGGCGATTATGGACTGCTTTATAGTGAACATGCAGCAAGCCGAGGAGCAGTAGTTCTTTCCGACGCTCTCGTCACGGGACCCCACGCATTGGATAAACGCCACCTTCTTGGGCTCTTTGCCGTCCGAGGCCCGCGTCACATGGCCTCCCAGCGGGCCCGAGGCAGAGAGCATTCGCTCGAACTCGAGCGAGGTGACCACGTTGGGGAATCTGTGATACCCGAAGTTGCCGAAGCCGATGGGATTGAAGGCGTTGATGCCCGTTGCCAGTATTATGGCGCCCGCCTCGAGCTCGACCTGCCTGTCCTCGTCCTCGTAGTTTATGGCTCCCGCGGTGCAGACCTTCTCGCACATCTTGCAGACGCCTCTGGTGAGATACAGGCAGTGGTCCTTATCGATGGTGTATTCGGCCGGTATGCTCTGGAGGAAGTACCGCGATATGGCTTTCCGCTTGCGGAGCCCCATGTCGAAGGCGTCGTCGATCTTGACCGGGCACTTCTCCTCGCATTGCCCGCAGGCGACGCATTTCACCGGATCGACGTATTTGGCTCGCTCGGTAATCACGCACTTGAAGTCCCCGGGCTCGCCTGAAATAGAGTCAAGAGAAGAGTTTATGTGAATCTTGATGCGGGGATGGCGCGCGCATTCGCTCATCTTGGGCGACAGAATGCACATCGAACAGTCATTGGTCGGGAACGTCTTGTCGAGCTGAGGCATCCGCCCGCCTATTGTGGGCGTATCCTCGACAAGATGCACCTCCACCCCCAGTTCGGCCAGGTCGAGAGAAGCCTGTATACCGGCTATCCCGGCACCGACCACAACGACTGACTTGCTCTTGCTGCCCATCGACCTCCCCTGCGTTCTTATCTCAGAGAAACATCTTCTTCTTGGAGGGATTCTCACCCATCTTCTTTATCTCTTGGGTGTATTCATTCGCCACCTGCGCGAACTTCGGCCCCTCGGAGGCCGATATCCACGACAGCTTCAGCCGCCCGGCCTCGAGCCCCAGGGTTTCGAATACGCCCTTCAATATTGCGAACCTCCTCCGGGCGTGATAATTACCCACTTCATAGTGGCAGTCGCCGGGATGACACCCGCCGACCAGCACTCCGTCCGACCCGCTCAGGAAAGCCTTTATCAGGAGCACCGGGTCGACGCGGCTCGAACACATTACTTTCATGGCTACGATCGACGTCGGGTACTGAAGCCTGCTAGTACCCGCAAGGTCGGCGCCGGTGTATGAGCACCACTTGCATAGCAGGGCAGTTATCCTCGGCGTGAATTCGCTTTTCATATCATATCTCCAGAAGGGCCCGCCGGCCGGTGCAGACCGCGCCGGCTGAGCCAACCGACTTACTAACCCAGCTCATTGAATTCCTCTTCCTTGAATACCATCACGGGAATCTCTTCCTCCAGGTCACGCCCCGCAACGTAATCGAAAAGCGAGGCCGTATGTTCCCCCACCTTCTTGAAAATGTTCGCCACCGGGATATCCACCGGGCATACATCCGAGCACAGCCCGCAGCCGACACATGAGAAGCTCATATGGGTCATCCTGCCCAGGTGGAAGAAAATCGTGTCGGGCGGCAGCCTCAGGGAACCCTTCTCGGAGAGCTCCTTTTCGAAGTAGGGCAGATTGTAATCGAAGCTATGCGATTCAAAATCACACAGGACGCAGTAACAGATGGGGCAAACGTGCCCGCAACCGTGGCATCCCACGCACTTCCCGAAAATCTCTATAAGACCGTCCAGGCCGTCACCGGCCGGAGCGAGGGAATCGAAGACCTTTTTCTTCTCCGCCGTCCGCTTCACGGCCAGTTCCGCAGTCACGGCTGGATCGAATTCGTCGTCCGACTGCTTTCCTTCGAGGCCTTCCGCCATTTCCCTCGCCCTGTCGGTATTGAGGTAAATGGAGCAGCCCGAGGTCGAATCCCGGTCGCCCGCTATGGAGATGGTCACGTCGGCGCAGGTGGGCACAAAGTGCTCGCATGCCTTGCAGGTCTCCCGAACGCCTTCTACGATCTCGCCCGAGGCGACGCGTCTGAAATAATCGGGAATCGAATCCTGGAAGTGCTCCCCGATGGCCTCATCCAGAGGGAAAACCCCTCCGCATGTATAGGATATGATCAGCAGGTTCTCGAATGAACCCTGGTCCCGCTTAACGCGCTCCACAAACGCGCGGAGTTCGCAGGGCTTCAGCATCACTGCCAGGGGCTTTACCGCGGGCGTCAGCGAGGAGAGAACCCGTCCGGTATTGGCCACCATCACCGGGGCGACCGGCGCCGCATTATCGAGGCCGGCCTCATCGGCGATAAGACCTATGTCATAGGCCCCCGTGCCCGGATTCTTCCGCATCGTGAGAATGGCGCTCACCTTGCCGGACCCAAGCAGGTGCTTCAGGAAGGCGACAGCACCCTCCGAGGAGCTCATGTCGATCCTGACTCTACTCATGAGCTACCTCCTCTTCCTCGGCGCCCTTGACGATTTCGTGGACTTTTTCGACTTCTTTTTCCTTGAAATGCCTGAGAGGAAGCGGCTCGCCGTCGTTCCTGCCCGCCGTGTATTCGAAGGTCGGCTGTGTGAGGCCGGCCATATAACTGAAGATGTCGGCTACCGGAATAGAGACCGGGCAAGCGTCAGAGCACTGCCCGCATGAAACGCAGGAGAGGCTCATATGCGCCATTCTCCCTGTATGGAACATTACCCTGTTGCCCGGGAAAGCTACGCCGCCGCGTTCGATCGCGGTATCCAGAATAGAGGCCGCGTCCTGCCTTGACGCATCGGAGTCGAAGTAGCACTGCCTGCAGTAACAGATGGGGCACACGCTCTGGCAATTATGGCAACCGATACAATCAGCGAAAGTCGCGCTGAGCCCGTCGAAGCCCTGAAGCCTCGTCCCCATTTCCGCGAGCGCCCTGGCTCTGGCGCCCTCTCTCTCCACCTTCATCTGGGCTACGGTCTTGGTCCATCCGGAGATGTCCTCCCCGCAGGCCATTCCCATGGATTCGAGCAGGGCCTGCCCCTTCTCGCTGTTGGGAACCAGCAGGGCCGAACCGCCCGACTGCCCGATGAGCCCGATATGTATGTCCGAATCCACCAGAGAGAAGTCGACGCATATCCTGCATACGGGTTTGACCGCGGAGTCATCCGTCTTCCCTGCCTTGAGCATCGAATCGAAGCGCTTTTCACTGCCCGCAGGGTCACTTATGTAATCCTGAAGAGGGACAGCTCCGACACAGTCATAGCTTATGAGGGTGATATTGTCCAGATGCACCTGGTTGAGCTTGTACAGCTCGATGGCCGCCCTGATCTCGCAGGGTCTCATGACGGCTATGATCCCGGCCTTGCCCTCTCCCTTCCTGGTAAGGCTCTTAAGGGCCTTGGCGCCCTGAACGGGCATCGTGGGGGCCGCGGGCCTGGCATTGTCCAGAACCGAGGGATCATTGGTCAGTATCCAGGCGTAAGAATCCTCAGCCGGGGTCCTCACAGGCACGAGCACGGCATCGGCCGCGGAGCTCTTGAGCGCCTCGCGCAGGAAGCCCCGCACTGCGTCCTCTATCCCCCCGGCGGCCTTCATGGCGGCACCTTGCTTTTCAGGATCGCTTATCAAATCGCATCTCCAAATGCTCTAACCACTCTCAATCTCCATGCCCGGCCCTCCCCTTACGGGCGGCGTCCCGGGCAGACCTATTTCAGCGCCTCGGTTACCTCCCGCAGGAGCTGGCTGTTCGTGAAGTGCTTCGTCCGGAGGGCCCCGGACGGGCAACTGCCGAAGCAATTGCCGCAACCCCTGCAAACCGCCTCGTTCACCACCGATATTCCTTTCTGATCGTCGAAGTAGATTGCGCCATAACCGCACACTTCGAGACAGGTCTTGCATCCCGTGCAATAGGCTTCGAGGATCTCGGACACCTTGACTTCGGGCACTATCTTGCCTCCCGGTATCAGCTGGGCGCGGATTCGCCCCGCCGAGGCCTGGGCCAGCAATATCGAATCGGATATGTCCCTGGGGCCCTGCGAGGCACCGGCCACGAAAATGCCGTCGATGGAAGTGGCCACCGGATCGGTGGTATGATGCGCCTCCCGGTAGAATCCCCTATCATCGAGGTCTATCTCCAGAAGCCCTGCCAGCGCCTCCGTGCCCTCGGAGGGCTCCAGCGCCGAAGCCAGGACAACCATATCGAAGTCCATGTGCTGCTTTTTGCCGTCCATCCCCTTGAATTCGACTCTGGTGCCGGAAAGGCCGATCTTACGGACACGCTTGAAATCGATACCAAGGCGCGCCGATTCGTCGAAGAATTTCTGGTCGGCCTTGTGGGGAACGCACATATCAACGAAGAACTCAGTCACTTTGGTTTCCTTCGACTGTTTCTTGAAATAGCCGGCGATCTTCATCATGTAGTTGCAGCAGACCCGGGAGCAGTAACCCTTCTCGCCCCGGCCCACGCAGTGGACAAGCGCCACCGATGCAGGCTTCTCGCCCGAGCGGAGGGTAATCGTCCCGCCGGTATTCATCTTCTCAACCTCAGGCGACGTATAGACCTCATCCGAGTCGGCGTATTCTATGCCCGCGAAGCTCCTCGGGTCCGACATGCGGCAGCCCGTGGCCACCACTATCGCCCCGACCTTGATATCTGTCTTCTCGCCCTCACTTTTGCCTGCAAGCACAACCTCAAAATTGCCCAGGAACCCTATCGAGCTCTCGACCTCGGTATTGAGGAGGACCCGGATATGCTCGTTCTCTCCGACCGCCTCGATTTTGCTTTTTATCAGGTCCGCTCCGCCTTGCTGGCGGGGAAGAAGCGAGGCGAACCGGGCCGCACTTCCCCCCAGTTCTTCCGCCCTCTCCACCAGATAGACTTTCCTGTCCTCGCCGGCGAGCGAGAGCGCCGTTTCTATGCCCGCCACGCCGCCGCCTATGACGAGCACGTCGGGGGTAATCTCAAGCTGCCTCTCGAAGAGCTCCGACTGATATAGGACCCTGCTGATGCCCCCGCTTATGTACTGGATCGCCTTTTCGGTTGCCGCGTCTTTGTCATGTATTATCCAGCCGCAGTGCTCGCGTATGTTTATGATCTTATAGAGATAGGGATTGAGTCCGGCCTGCTTGCATATGCCCATGAAGGTCGAATCGTGGTCCCTTGGCGAACAGGCCGCTATAACAAGATGCGTGTATCCGTTCTCCTGGATTTCCTTCTTCAGGTATTCCTTGCCGTCCGGAGAGCAGAGCAGGCCATAACTCTTCGGGACAAGTTCTACGTCCTCATAGCCGTCCAGGGCTGGAATCGACTCGAGAACCCTCGGTATGTCAATGCTCTGGCCGATATTGGGCCCACATTCGCAGACATATACTCCGATTTTCGCTTTCATAGACGCTTCCTGCATCAGCCCTGTCCCCCCGCCGCCGCCTCTTCCGGCTGCGGCTTCAAGGACTCCAGAAAGGCCAGGACCTTGCCCACGGCCGCATCGGCCTGTATTACGGAAGACTGGCTGTCCTTGGGGCCCTCAGCCGTGCCGGCAACGAATATCCCCTTCCTGGAGGTCTCCACCGAGGCTATGTCGTCGTCACGCACTTTGAAGAAGCCCGCGGCGTCCAGGTCTATCCCGAGCACTTCGGCCAGATTCCGTGTCCCTTCTTCCGGGACCATGGCGGCGGCCAATATGACCATATCGACCTCGAGGTTCTTCTCCGCGCCGGCCTCGTCGAGATAGGTGACCTGCAGGCCGTCGCCCGAACCCGTTACCTTGAGACTCTCCATCGACGAGTTGTAAATCATCTCCGAATGCGTGCCGTTGACGCCATCGAAGAACTTCTGATAGGTCTTGTCGGGCACGCAGATATCCGAGTGCAGATTGTAAACCGACGCCTCCGGCAGTTTCTTCTTGAGGAAGTGCGCGAACTTGAAAGAATACATACAGCATACGCCCGAGCAGTACCCGCACTCTTTCCGGCCCACGCAGTGGATGATCGCTATCTTCCCGGGCGCGTTCTCCGTGCCCCGCAACTTGAGTTCCCCGAGCGTGGGGCCGTTTGAGGCGAAAAGCCTCTCGAACTCGAAGGGCGTGTAGACCCCGGGATACTCGCCGTAGCCGAGGTCGGGGAGCTTCGAAACGTCGAAGACGCCAGCGCCGGTGGACACGATCATGGCGCCGGCCTCTATTTTGACTGTCTCGTCCCTGTCCTCCAGATTAACGGCTCCGAACATGCAGGCCTCCACACAGGCGGTGCATTCCCCCTTGCCGCTCAGTTTCAGGCAGTGTTCCGGATCCACGGTCGGCACATTGGGCAGCGAACCCGGGCACGGCACGTAAATCGCCTTTCTCTCACCAAGGTTTTCTTCCCATTCGTTGGACACGGAAACGGGGCACGGCTCATAACACATCCCACAACCGATACAGTCCGCCACCTTCACGTACCTCGCGGACTTCTTGACTGTCACGGTGTAGTCGCCGTCGTCTCCCTCTACCTTCTCCACAGCGCTCATCGTCATGACTTCTATGTCCGGATTCTGAAGCACGGCCTGCTGTATGGGCGCCACGAGGCATGTCGAGCATTCCAGGTTCGGGAAGCTCTCCTCATTCTTGATGGTCTTGCCGCCTATCAGGGGAAGAGTCTCAACGAGATGGACCTTCTTGCCCGCCTGGGCAAGCAGGAGGCTCGCCTTCATCCCGGCGAGTCCGGCTCCCACCACAACTACATTCTCATGGTGCATCTCGCGTATCCTCCGTCAGAAGTCCGCCCTGCCGCTTATGGGATTCGGCCCCAGCGCCTTTATCTTCTCCGAAAATGCGTTCACTACATCGGCATAGCGATTGCCTTCAGAGGCCGATACCCACGACAATTGGAGTCTCTCCGGCTCCAGCCCCAGCCCCTCCATCACCCTCTTGAGCACCGCGTACCTGCGTCTAGCGTAATAATTGCCCTTGCCGTAATGGCAGTCACCGGGATGACAGCCCGCTATCAGAATGCCGTCCGCCCCCCGGAAAAAGGTCGTGAGAACCAGGTTATGGTCTACCCGGCTGGAGCACATCACCCGGATCACGGTGAGGGACGGCGATATCTCGAGTTTGGTCGAACCGGCGAGATCGGCGGCCGCGTAAGTGCACCAGTTGCAGAGAAAACCCACTATCTTCGGGGTGAACTCCGCTTTTTGCTGACCTTCGCTCATATCAACAATTCTCTCTCAAGGGCAGCGGGGTCCTGAAATGGCGACGACACAGCGCCCGTCGATGCTCTCACAGCCGCATCCCGCCGCCTTCCTGTCCCCCGGTGCCAACCGGCAGAATGAACTTATAGCTGGATCTGCGCCGTATGCTTGCCTGCCCCGTCAGTCGTGAGCATGAGCAGGACCTTGCCCGTCTTCTCGCACCAGGCCTTCATGTCCGTCGGGAAGGACGGGCAGTCCGCCAGAACTTCAAGGATGTCGCCCGCCTGCATGGACGGTATCTTCGCCACGACTTTCAGTATAGGCTGCGGGCACTTCAGTCCCAGACAATCGAGTTGTTCTGTCGCCATTCTGCGTTCCTCCTACAACTAGAGACCACTTCAGAAAGAAAGCGTCAGGCCTGCGCCATCGGCCGCGCCCACGAACGTGGTCGCGCCGACAACTTCAGCACCTTCCCTTAGATCCTCTTCACCGAATCCGTGTACCCCGAAGGCCAGCTCGCATACCAGGAATCTGGCATTGAGCATCTTAAGACCCTCTATCATCTCCATCAGATCCGGCAGATTCTTGGCTTCCTCATTCAGCTTCTCCAGCGCTCCCTTTACCATCGCGGGAGCCCCGCCGGGGGTGAAGAAGAGAATGACCTCGTCACCGCTTGCAGCCGCCGAGACGGCTATGGTGACAGCCGGAAATACGTTCTGCACGCCCGCACCATTGATGGTGATTGCCGTTTTGCCCATTTGGGTTGTCTCCCTTCCAGGCCGTTCTATTTCTTTGCTTCGACCTCATTGCCGGCATCGGCGGACCATTCATACAGCGCGCCGTCGTACACCCTGACTTTGGGATAACCGAGTATAGAGTCCAGGGCCAGGAACACGATTCCCGCGCGCACGCTTGTCTCGCAATATATGACAACATCCTTGTCGGGTGTGACCCCGGCGTCGGCGAAGACCTTGGTGAGGTCGGCCTTCAACTTCATGGTGCCGTCCTCATTCAGGACTTCCACATAATCCAGGCGCACAGACCCGGGTATATGCCCCTTCCTCTTGGTCTCGCCCTTCTTGCCGTCGTATTCATCCTCGGCTCTGGCGTCGAGCAACACGAAATCCGGCTTGCCGAGATGAGACTTCACGTAATCTATCGACGCGTAAATCGAATTCACCGGGGCTGGGACGAACTCGGCCGCGGTAATCTCCGTTACATCCTTGGTGACCGGCTTGCGCCCCTTCCGCCACATCTTCATATGGCCGTCGAGTATATTGACGTCCTGTGCGCCCATGTATTTGAGAATCCAGTAAATCCGCCCGGCGAATTTGGCCTTGCCGCTGTCATAGACGACGATGGTCTTATCCGCGCTTATCCCCAGGCTTCCGAGTATTTCCGCTATCTCCTCGGGGCTCTTAAGAAGCGCCTGGATATCGCCCTCTTTATACAGGTCCTTGTGCCAGAGATTCACGGCGCCCGGTATATGCACTTTCTCATAGTCCTTGGGCGATCTCGCCGACACAACGACCACTTCGCCCTTTTCCATCATCTCTGCGAGCTCGTCGACTGTCACGAGCTGGGCAAGTGCCGCCTGCGAAACCAAAAGCGACATGACGAGTATCGCCGCGTAACGGCTCAACTTCTTCACGTCAGACCTCCTTCCTTTCAGGCATCATCTGCATGACAACGTCGTCCTTACTGCATTACCACCTGCACCTGGACCACGAATTCATCGTTGTTCAGCGCGGGCACGAAATCCTCTATTCTGCGAATGTAATTGGCCTGAATCCTGGTCCAGTCGTTCATGAAGTAGTTGAATCCAAAGGTCCAGGCGTGCCACACGTCTTCGGCATCGTCTTTGTCCGCATTGTATCTCTCGTACTTGACCACGGGCTCGAGGTTATACTCCGTCCTGTAGAGCAGCAGGATGAAGTAGCCGTCTCTCTTGATGGAGCCCTCTTTGACCACCGGGTCGCCGCCGCAGCCTCCGCCTTCCGTATAGGCCCCCACATCCTTGCCGTATATGTACTCGCCCTGAGCAAGAAAGTCCCTGTAGCGCACTTCGATATCGGCCCCGTATCTCGTCTTGGTGTTGTCGTCGGCGCCTTCCACATCGGTCGCGGAGTTGCCCGACACGAATCCGGCCCCGAGTGTGACGTACGCCATCGGCTCATAGGTCACGCGGCCGATAATATCCTTGCCCTTGTTGTCGTCTTCCGTGTTCTTCCCGGTGCCGTTCATCAATGCCAGGTGGTAGTTGAGTCCCTCCGCCACTTCTCCGAAAGCCATGAGGCCTATATCCCTGTCCATTGCCAGCGCTTCTACGAAATTCGCCCGTCGTACCGTATGCAGCTTATGGCACGCGATATTCCTCTCCATGCTGAAAGGCTGCTTATATTGCCCCAACGTGATATTCGCGTAGGGCAGGCGCGTATAAGTTATGAACGCGTCAAGCATGTACGGCGGCTCGCCCGACATAAACGGACCGAACTCCATCACGAAGTAGTAGCTGATGTCATAGGGAACAGTGCCCGTCACGCCCAGCCTCGCTCTCAGGAATGTGAAAGTCAGCTCCGACAGGTCGCTGTCATCGTAATTCGGATGATACTCAAACTGAGGCTGAATGAACCCTATGACGTTTACGCCTTCCTCGGATCCACCCCCCATGCAACCCTGCCCCGATGCCGCCACGGGTAAAGCCAGCGCTGCAATCAGCAGCAAGATCCACGGCTTCCTCATAGTCCCTCTCCTTTCGACACGAGCCGAAGTTCTTCGGGCCCTACTGTCACTCTCTTATGAACCATCACTTGATCGCTTACTTAAGGTCCTGTTGGTCTCGCCCTCAACAACCGCTCACTCAGCCATCGAGGCCAGTGATGAGACCGTGTATTCGAAATCCTCTGAGCCTTCCCAGTACTGCTTGGTCAGCTCGCTGTATATGAGCGCATTGGCCCCGAACTTGAGGCTCCTGGCGTCGTACCCGAGTATATTGAGGTACGCCGTGATCACCGACGAGGTCTGACCCGTCCAGCAGTACGTGACGACGGTCTCATCCGGGTCGTAGTGCTTGAACGTGTCGCCGGCCAGGCTGAGCGGCTGTATCCTATAAGCGCCGTCTATGTGACCGAAAGTCGTGACGTCATCGTCTTCCCAGTAGAGGTTGATATAGTAGTCTCCGGGCGATTCGAGAACGTCGTCGGGTTCTACACCCTTGAAACCGCCGGACAGCATTTGCTCCACGCGCTCGGCCAGAATGCCCGGCCCGTCGGTGGCGGCGGTAATCAGCGTCGGATAATCATAGGTGCCCGGGGACGGCGTCGCGTCCATAGACCAGTTTGAGTGACCCACCGCGATACTGGCGGTGTTGGCCGTCCACTTGTCGAAGTCCTCATTCCACGAGCTCATACCCCACTTCAGGATCTTGGCGTCGGGGTATCCGCTCAAGCGCAGAGCCAACATCGCATGCCCCGCGGACTGGCCCGTGAGACAGGCGACGACTATGGGCTTGCCGCCGCTATTGGCCGCGTCGTCGAGGATATCGCCAAGCGTGGAATTGACGGCTCCGGCGATATGCCCCCTCGCATACGTCGTGTCAGGACGGATGTCCATGATGTAGTATGCCGCGGGATTCGTCTCCACGTCGGAAGCCAGTATTGTCCAGCTGGTTAGAATGTCGGGAAGGTCAAGATCATTGTCTTCAAGATAGGCTCGCAGGGTGGCTGAAGCGTCACCTCCGGGCGCGGTCGTGTTCTCGGAACAACCGGCCAGGATCACAGCCATCAGGGCCATCGAGACCAGGAAATATCTGGCCGCACTTCTCATTGTTGTCCTCCTATTAAGCGGTCCACTGCCGATTAACCCATCCTTGAATCTGCTGCAGAGCGGAATCGGTCCCCTTGGGAACCGGCCACGATACCCCCTTTTTAATTCCATTCCGCAGGCCAACGCTCTATCTCGACACCTATTACATCCATTCATGCTCTATTTCACGTTCTGCTGTCTGCACGGCTGCCGCGGGTCGGCCGGCTAGCCGCCGCAACCGCCCTCTTCAACCACTTCCTCTACTTCCACAGCCTCCGGACCCTCGGTCCACACGACCCATCCCCCGTAGAGATGCCTGACATTGCCGTAACCGAGCCTTACCAGCGACTCAGCCGCGAGCACGCCGCGGTCTACCTTGTGGCCGTAGACGATTAAGACTTCGTCCTTCTCGGGCACGAACAGGCCTTCGCTGTCCCAGTACTTCTCGTCGGCGATCTTGAACTCCAATATGCCGCGCGGGATGTTGATTGCGCCGGGGATGCACCCTTCATCGTACTCGTCCGGCTCGCGAACGTCGATAATGGTGAAGTACTCATCGCTATCCAGCAGGGCATTGAACTCGTCGATCAGTATCTCGTCCACTCCCGCCCTCGCATGGGCGACCATTTCCTTGGCGTCCGAGCATGCAGCGGGCCCTCTCCCTTCGGTCCCCGCGCCCCCGCAGCCGGCAAGCGCCACAACAAGAGCAAGCAGCGATATGAGTGCGAATATTCTCATCATTCTCACCTCATCTTATACAGCCGAAAACCTGCCGGTCCGCTCATTCCACTTTACGAACACGTACCAGAGCACTATCAGGACGAAAAATAAAAGCATCGCCCCCCAGTACCCGAACCAATCAGGAAGGAACATTTTCTGCTGGGCCCACTCAGGGAGAATGTGGGCGAATCCCGGAACGATGAACTTCTTCGATATCGGGGCGAACAGCATGAATCCGAGCGCCGAGAACCAGAGCTTGACCTGTCCCTCGCCGGCCCTCCATATGGTGCCGATGGCGCATCCCCCGGCCACTGTCATCCCGAGGCCGAAGATGGTTCCGCCGATCAGAGCCCTCAGCCAGAAGTGGGGATACACCCAGGTCATGGCGAGAACTCTTGCCGCCCCCGGGGTCGAAGTGCCCACGCCCATGTATTTGATCACGGTAAAACCGAATATCCCGACAGCCAGCGCCACCATGACGCCCAGAGGGGCTTCGGATTCACCCGTCATGAAAGGCTCCCTGAACGCCCTCACAATGCAGAAACGGGAACGCTGGAGGATGATTCCGATCAACAGGCCGATAATCGCGAACATCGCCAGTACGTTGTCGTTCTGGAAACGCCGGCCGAACAGGACGAGAAGAAAGACCGTCAACATAACCCCCAGTATGGGTTGCCAGACGCCGCCGCCTGCCTTAGCCGCCAGCCAGGTGTAGCTCTTGCCCGTACTCATCCTGGGGAGGTTTTCCATCTCCCACAGCAGATAACGCAGGGCGATATAGGTGCCTATTACGAATCCTAGCGCGAGGATGATGGCGCCGCCCGAGAGGGCTGCCCATCCGCTTAAGAAGCCGCCTATCGTGCAGCCGATTCCCAGGGTCGCACCGAGCGCCATGAGGATGCCGCCCAGGAGCCCTTTAAACATCTCTCCGGGCGGCGGGATCCTGAGCGCGAACTCGCGCCCCAACAGCGCCCCCGCAAAAGCCCCGAGCAGGGTCAACAACCCCAGCAGGCCATAGGTATGCGAGAGAACCGGCTTGATGCCGGAGAGGCCAAACAACTTGAGTCCGCTGTAGATGTTCTCCCCCCAGTTAATGTACGTCCCGCTTCCACCCCATGGAGATTTAACCAGGAACAGACAGACGTTGAGCAAAGCGAGCAAAATGCCTGCGGCCCACATCGGCCATGTCTTGCCGAAGAAGGTGTTCCACAGCTGGCGCCAGGCTCCCTTTTCATCGTTTCCCATCAATCAGCTCCTTCTCGAAGTGGACAGAGCCCTATCCTGCCGTGACGGCAGGTCTTCCCGAATCACGACTTCCGGATATAGAACTTGTAGACGCCCTCTTCTTCCTCCATACCGAGGAACTCGTTTCCGGTCTTCTCACACCAACCGGGAACATCGGCCTTGGACCCGGGGTCGGTGCCAAGGAGCTCGAGGACCTGTGAGCTCTCCATCGTCTTGATCTCTTTGGCGAGCTTCAGAATCGGCATGGGACAGGAAAGGCCCTTGCAGTCCAGTGTCTTGTCAACATTGACGTCCATCTGTTACCTCCCCTTTCTGGCAATCTGACCAGGCGGTTTCAAACCACTTCCCTTACTTCTCCTTATCCTGCCGGAATCATCCGGCTGCATAACTGCGCTTGCTTGACGCTACCGCATCGCGCACCACTTCCACCGGCTAATCTGTCTATTAGGATAATACGGTGGAAATGGGCAAAAAAAATCAGTCTCTCCCAAGTGCTTCTATTATGCTGATGATTTCTTTCATCTCCACGTTGTAGCAGACCTTCGTCCCTTCCCTTCGGCTCGAGAGAACACCAGCGTTCTTCAGTATTCTGAGATGCTGGGATATTGTCGACTGCGGCAGCCCCAGATTTTTCTGTATCTCCGAGACATTGCAGCCGTCCTCCCTGAGCCGGACGATTATCTCCATACGTGTAGGATGCGCTATTGCCTTGAGAATCTCGCTGATCTTCTCATAGCTCAACACAGCGCATTCCTCTGTCCCTGTCTTACTGCCGCCGCGGTCACACCCCTGGACGCTTCTTGTCTCCATGGGCATTAACGGCGGGGCCCGTACACAATCCGCCGGAACGCCGTCCACTTCCTGGCGGCACCAACGGCAGACGGCATACAGCGAAAGAATTTAGTATAGTCGGGCCGCTCTTTCAAGCTTTTTTTTGTGCCGCCTCACTGAAATAGCAAGCGGCGCGCGGCCAGGTCTCGGCGCTGCCGGTCCCGGCCGTAACCCTCGTACTGCTAATCGCGCCGTCGAGCGGCAAACGCCCCACGCTCATGTCCAGGGGTTCTTGAGATTCAAGCCGAAGCCGGAACCGCTCGCGGTTTTTGGGCTCACCGGGCGGGATCCGCACCTAGGGCTTCAGGCCGAACTTCGAGAGGAAGTCTATTGAATTCAATACCTCATCTTCACTCACCTTGGGGGAGAGCTCCATCACCTTTATGGCCCCGGGGGGCACCCGGCGGAATATCGGCTCGAAGTCGATCTCGCCCGTGCCGGGCGCTATGTGGTCTCCGGTGAAGACCGAGTCGTGAATGTGCACTCCGAAGAGATGCTGCTTCAGAGTGTCCAGAGCGGGCAGATGCGGGAGCCAGCCCTGCACCTCGAGCACATGCGCGTGGCCGATGTCGTGCCAGTACTTGAGCCGGTCGGAGGATATCTCGTCAATGAGAAAGAGAACCTCGACCGGGAGCGGTATCTGGTGGAAAAAATACCGGTTCTCGATACAGAGCGTCAAATCATCCTCGCCGACATAAGCGACGAGCTCCTTGAGACTCCTCGTCACACTGTCCATGTGGGGCGGCCGCAGGTCTTTGCGCATCTTCCTGACCATGTCCCTCATCTGCATGGCCTTTCTTGAGTTGACGCCCTCTACCCGGCAGATGTCCGAGATCTCCTGGAAGTAACGTATGCCTACCTCGACATGGCCTATGTGAAGCACTACGGCCCGTGCGCCGAGGTCTCTTGCGAGGTCTATGGTCGTCCTCGTGAGGGCCACGGCATCCTGCCTCTCCGCCTCATCCGTGGAGGCCAGCGACAGCTTGTCGCCTCCCGTATTCTTCGGGTCCTCTCCCCTGGTCAGGGGGGCGAAATTGTGTACGCTCGAAACTGTCAGCCTGCCCTCGCGGATGTATTGCTTGAGAAGCGGAACGGCGTCTTCGCTCAGTCGATAGTCAACTTCAATCGAGCGGAAGCCGACCCGCAGGATCTCGCCGATTACCTTCTCGCCGTCCCTGAGGCTGGCGGCGTTCCAGGCCGTCGATATCCCGAGCGGCTGCGCTTCAGACGACATGTGGAGTCCTTCGGCTGATAAAACTACCCCTCCCGGGCTCCGAGTCCGGAAGGGGCATATGTTCGGTTGTGCATCCGGGGCCTGTGCATTTCAAGACCTGACCCCAGACCTGACCCCGGCTATTTCTCGGCCGCCTGGGTCTGGTGCTCTTCGGCTATCTTCTGGGCGATCTCGTGGGGCACCTCTTCATAATGAGAGAACTCGTTCTCGTACATGCCCCTGCCCTGAGTCATCGACCGGAGCTGGGTGGAGTACTTGTAGAGCTCCGCAAGCGGCACCGACGCCCTCACGACCTGGAGGTTGCCTTTGCCTTCGACACCCTGGATCTTGCCCCTCCGGCTCGATACGTCGCCCATGACGTCGCCCAGATTCTCCTCGGGCACCGTGACCGTGATGTTCATGATGGGCTCTAAGAGAATCGGCTTGGCTTCGAGAAACGCCTTCTTGAAGGCCATGGAAGCAGCCACCTTGAAAGCCATATCGGATGAGTCTACCGGGTGGAACGACCCGTCATATATTATGGCCTTGACGTCTACGACGTTGTATCCGGCGTACGCGCCCTTCTCCATGGTCTCCTTGACGCCTTTCTCCACGGCCGGCACGAATTTGGAGGGAACCGCCCCGCCCACAATCTCGTCGGCGAACTCGAAGCCCTCTCCCCTGGGCATGGGCTCTATGCGAAGCCAGACGTCGCCGTACTGCCCGCGGCCTCCGGTTTGCTTCTTGTACTTCCCCTGCTTCTCGGCTTTGCCCTTGATGGTCTCCCTGTAGGGAATCCGCGGCTTCTCGAGTAAGACTTCAACGCCCGAGCGCTTCTTGAGCCTTTCGAGTATTACCGCGAGGTGGAGCTCGCCGAGGCCCGAGACGATGGTCTGCTTGATCTCGGGGTCCACGACCATGGTAAATGTCGGGTCCTCCTGGAGCAGCCTGGCCATTCCGCTCGACACCTTGTCCTCTTCACCCTTGTTCTTGGGGAAGAGCGCCTCCCTAACGACGGGCCTGGGGAACTTAATGGGGTCTATGATGACCTGATTGCCCTTCTGGCAGAGCGTATCGTTGGTCGAGGTGTCCCTCAGCTTCACCGTGGCGCCGATGTCGCCCGCCACCACCTTGTTCACCTCTCTCCTCTCCTTGCCCATCAGGCTGTAGAGCTGGGTGACCTTCTCGGAAGAGCCCTTGACCGAGTTCTGGACCTCGGTGCCCTCCTTGAAGGCGCCGCTATATACCTTGAATATGGACATGTCTCCCAGGTGGGGCTCGGATATGGTCTTGAAGACCAGCGCAGCGAAGGGGTCGTCGACCGAGATCTTCCTCGTAATCTCCTCAGTGGATCCCGGCTTGGTGCATTTGAACTCGCCGGCATCCAGGGGCGACGGAAAGAAGGCGGCAATTGCATCCAGTATCTGCTGGGCGCCTATGCCGTGAACGGCCGCCGAACAGAATACGGGGACGATCTTGCCCATCTTGAAGCCGGCCTGAAGCGCGCCGACCAGGGCGTCCTGCTGTATGTCCTTGCCTTCGAGATAGGCTTCAAGAAGTTCGTCGCTGGACTCGGCTATGCTCTCTATGAGCTTCTCCCTCATGGACTTCGCCCGGTCGCTGAGGTCGCCGGGGATGTCCTGCATGAGCCCGGCTCCGGGCTTGCCGCGCTCGTACTTGTAGTACTTCATTGTGAGGAGGTCGACCACGCCGCTGAAGCCATCACCGGCGCCCACCGGTATATGCATCGGCGCAACGGAGGTCCCGTAATGGTCCTGCAGCTGGGCCAGCACCTTGTCGAAGTCGGCGTGCTCCTTGTCCATGCGATTCATGACTATGAGCCTGGGAATTCCGACTTCCCCGGTGAACTCCCATACCTTGTCGGTGCCGACTTCGATGCCCGCGTCGGCCCTTACCAGCACCAGGGCCGCGTCCGCCGCGCGGATCCCCGCTTTGGTGTCGCCGTAGAAGTCGGCGTAGCCGGGCGTATCGATGAGGTTGATCTTTGTGTTCTTATACTCGATATGAGCGACAGCGAGATTTAAGGTGATTTTCCTTTCGGCCTCGTCCTCGCCGTAGTCGAGCAGAGAGCTCCCGTCATCGACCTTGCCGAATCTGGAGGTCGCCTTGCCGGCGAATAGCAATGATTCGGCAAGAGAAGTCTTGCCTGCACCTCCATGGGACACCATTACCACGTTGCGAATGTCAGCAGTGTTATACTCCTTCAATTCCCTTCCCCCGTTCGTAATAGCCTAAGATAAGCTTCCGTGTGGTGGAACTCGGATGGCCAGCGTGGAAGCTAGCATTCCCTACCGCATGTGTCAAGCGCCGTGCTTTCCCGGCCTAGACAGCCCCGCCCAGCGGCACCTGGCCTTTCTGCCTCTCCTTGGTCTCAGGCGTGCGGTAGTCGGGCAGCAGCATCGGCGAGACCTTCTCCTTCGGAACGCCTGCCGCCTCGAGATCCTTATGATATTCCCCAACATGCTTGAGGGTGAGTTTGCCTATCTTGGTCTTCTTGGAAAGCGCCGCAGCGTTGAGTCCCGCGCGCCTGCCGAATACGAGTATGTCCAGCAGCGAGTTCCCCATCAGCCTGTTACGGCCGTGAATGCCGCCGGCCGCCTCGCCACCGATGAAGAGGTTCGCCAACCCGGCCTCGGCCTTGTCGTTGATGAGGACACCGCCGTTCTGGTAGTGCTGCGTAGGGAAGACGAGGATCGGGTCCTTGGTCATGTCTATGTCGCAGCGCTCGTATTGCCGGACCATGGCGGGAAGCGCGCGCTTCACCGAGCCCGGGCCGTGCTTCAGGTCTATCATGGGCGAGTCCAGCCACACGCCGACCATGCCGGTGTTCGTGGTTATGCCCTTCTTCCTCTCGCCGCACTCGCGTATGATGCCCGACGCAACAACGTCCCTGGTCTCCAGGGGATAAATGAACTGATCCCCTTCGATGTTGACCAGCTGGGCGCCCATGCCGCGCACTTTCTCGGTTACCAGGAGCCCCAGGATCTGCTCCGGAAATGCGGCCCCGGTGGGGTGGTACTGAATTGCGTCCATGAATATGAACGGAGCGCCCGCGCGATAGGCGAGAACGAGCCCGTCGGCCGTCGCCCCGTAATGGTTGGTAGTCGGGAAGCCCTGGACATGGAGCCTTCCGGCGCCGCCCGTGGCTATCACCGTGGTCTTGGCGCGGCAGACGAAATGCTCTTCTGTTTCCATATTATAGAGCACGGCGCCGGCGCACTTGCCTTCATCGTCCTTCAGGAGTTCGATGGCCGCTGTGAACTCGACGACCTCTATTCCCCGGTTCAGGACCTCGTCCCTCAGCGTTCTCATTATCTCGGCGCCGCTGTAGTCGCGCGCGGCGTGCATCCTTCTTCTCGACGTGCCGCCGCCGTGTATCGTGACGTAAGTACCGTCGGCCGTCTTGTCGAACATGGTGCCGAGCCCCTGGAGCCAGTCTATGACGCGGGGCGCGTCAAGTACGAGCGCCTTCACGAGCTCGGGGATATTGTAGTATCCGCCGCCGCCTATGACGTCCAGATAGTGCCTCGACGGCGGATCATTGGGCTTGTCGGCGGCCTGGATACCGCCCTGCGCCATCATGGTGTTGGCATCGCCCAGACGGAGCTTGGTGGTGAGCAGAACCTTGGCGCCCTGCTCATGCGCCATGAGGGCCGCGGACGCTCCGGCGCCGCCGCCGCCTATGACGAGCACGTCGACATCGAAGTCGACCCGGCTGAGGTCGAAGCTCTTGGGGTCGAGGCGGCTATATGCCTGCAGTATGTTCTCGACTTCCTTGGGAGTCTTCTCGCCCTTGCTAATGCCAACCTTTATCTCGACCATTTCGCCCCTTTTATGGTCGGGATGGTACTTCTCCAAGAGGTCCGCCTTCTGGTCGGCGGTAATCCGGTCGAACTCCTCTGACATCCGGCGAGAACGGGTCGCTTCGACCTTCTTTATGGTCTCACGCATTGACTTGGGATAAGGATCAGCTCCCGGCTGCAGTGCCATCTCAACTCTCCTCCTTAATTCAGTCGTTCTTCTCGCCGGAAGCCGTCAAAGCGGGCTCCACACTCAGGTCTTCCGGTTCGATATCTCTTGATTCGTATATCTTCTGAAGTTCTTTTTTGTCCATCTTCATATAGTCGGCGATTTCCTTATCATACTTGCTGGCCTCAAGCTCCTTGATTCTTTCCTGCACGTGCTTGGCCGCGGGCGCGACATACTTGCCGTAGAGGCGCCTGTTGAGGATGCCCACGTAGTACTGCACCGTCTCCGCCGGGCAGCGGCTCGCGCAGAGCCCGCACATGATGCAGTCGAAAGAGAGGTCGGCCGTGCGGGAGATGTCTCCGCGCATGGCCGTCGCCATGTACTGCATCACGTCGATGTCCTGCGGGCACACCTTGGTGCAGGTCCCGCACTGCACGCATCGCATGAGCTCGGGATAGCACTGCACAACATCCTCGAGCACGGGCCCGAGCTTCTCGATATCGTACGTGGCCTTGTTAGCCGGATAGAAAGGTATCTGGGTAAGGTACATGCCGTCTTCGACGACGGTCTGGCAGGCCAGGGCGACCTTGAGCTTGTAGTCGCCTTTGGTCCTGTAAACGGTACCGCAGGCGCCGCAGAACCCACCCCTGCAACCGCAGCCGCGCAGAAGCGTCATACCCGCGTACTCAAGCGCCTTCTGTATGGTAAGGCCCTTGGGCACGTCGTACCTTTTGCCCATGATGTAAATGGGAATCATCTCGGGCCCGGCGTCTTTGGCTGCCTTCTTCGTCTTGGGCTTAGTAGCTGCTTTCTTCGCTGCCATCGTTACCTCACCTTTTTACTCTTCTGTTTCCTCTGTTAACGTGTCGAGCGTGGCCCCGACCATTGTCGCAACTTGCCTGTCAGTCAGGTTCCTCTGCTGGGCCGCCCCTGTGGGACAGGCCGCCCCGCAGGCGCCGCAGCCTTCACAGAGAACCTCAATCACCCTTACCTTCTTGCGCTCGGTATCCAGCTCCCTCGCCGAGTACGGGCATACGCCGACGCATACGCCGCAGCCGCTGCAGAGGTCCTCGTCTATGCCGACGATCATGGGGTCGTGATGCACCTCGTTCTGGCTGAAGAGGTCGAGCACCTTGCTCGCGGCGCCGCTCGCCTGGGCGACGGCCTCCGGAATGTCCTTGGGAGCCTGCCCCGCGCCTGCCAGGAAGTACCCGGCAGTGATGCTTTCCACGGGCCTGAGCTTGGGATGCACTTCCGAGAGGAAGCCGTTTATATCGGTCTGGATCCTGAGCTTCTTGGCGAGCTCGGCGGTGCCCACGCTCGGGATGATGGGGGCCGCCAGCACTACCATGTCCGCGGCTATCTCGATCTTCTTGCCCGTGAGCGTATCAGAGCCCCAGACATAGACCTTGCCGTCCTCCTCGAAGATCTTGGAGGCCTTGCCCCTCAAGTACATGGTCCCGTCCTCTTCGACGCCGCGCTGGTAGAACTCCTCGTAGTTCTTGCCGGCTGCGCGAACGTCGATATAGAAGATATACGCCTGGCCGTCATGCACCTTGTGCTTGTAGAGCATCGCGTGCTTGGCCGTGTACATGCAGCATATCTTGGAGCAATAGGGCTTGCCGCGTTCGGTGTCCCTCGAGCCGGCGCACTGGACGAACACCACTTCCTTGGGAACCTTGCCGTCCGAAGGCCTCCTGACCTCGCCCTGCGTGGGACCGGAGGCCGAGAGAAGCCGCTCGAAATGCAGCCCGTCTATTATGTCCGGGCACTTGCCGTAGCCGTATTCCTTGATCTCCTCGATGGGAAAGACGTCGAAGCCGGTGGCGACCACTATGGCTCCGACCTGCTCTTCGACGACCTCGGGTTCCATGTCATAGTCTATCGCGTCGACCTCGCATGCATTGCGGCAGTTCTCGCAGGCCAGCGGGAAGAGCCCGAGACATGAGTTCGCGTCCAGCGTGTAGATCGCGGGCACGGCCTGCGGGAAAGGCACGTATATGGCGTGCCTGGAGGAAAGGCCCCGGTCGAACTCGTTGGGCACGACCACGGGGCATACGTCCGAGCAGTCTCCGCAGTTTGTGCACACGTCTTCTTTGACGTACCTGGGCTTCTTGAGTATCTTCGCGGTGAAGTTGCCCACAAAGCCGGATACCTCAAGGACCTCGCTGTAGGTCATGAGCTTGATATTGGGATGGCGGCTTACTTCCACCATCTTGGGAGTGAGGATACACTGGGAGCAATCGAGCGTCGGGAATGTCTCCGATAGCTGCGCCATGTGGCCGCCGATGGCCGGCTCGCGCTCGACCAGAACGACCTCATAGCCGGCGTTGGCGATGTCAAGCGCGGACTGTATGCCGCTTATGCCGGCTCCGATCACCATCGCGCGCTTCGTGAGCGGCGCGGTAATCGGATCGAGAGACTCGTTGAGCTTGACCTTCTCTACAATCGACCTTATGACCAGAACCGCCTTCCTGGTCGCGGCTTCCGGATCGTCGTGCACCCAGCTGCACTGCTCGCGGATGTTGGCTATCTCGCACTGATAGGGGTTGAGCCCCGAGAGCTCGCAGGCCTTCCTGAACGTGGGCTCGTGGAGGCTCGGCGTGCAAGCGCTTATGACCACGGCATCGAGGTTGTGGTCCGCGATCGCCTTCTGTACTATGTTCTGACCGGGATCGGAGCACAGGTACTTGTAGTCCTCCGCGTGCACGACACCCGGCATCTTCTTCGCGGCCTCGACCACCTTGCCGACGTCGACCGTAGAAGCTATATTGGATCCGCACCAGCAAACGAAAACGCCTATCCTTTTCATCAGGCTACCTCACGTTGAGACAGGACTTTCTGTTCTATGACTCCTTTGGGATTAATGAAATGATGCTTATCATCAAGAGAATACTTGTTCATGTCGAGGCCGAGGGCAAGCGCCAGAAGCTGCGAGAAATAAAGCGAAGGCACCTGCTTGAAGCCGTAATGCTCCTTTATGATCCGCTCCTGCGAGTAATCGATATTGTACTGGCAGAGCGGGCATGACAGAACGATGAGGTCCGCCCCTCTCTTGCCGGCCGAGTTCACTATGGTGTAGGAGCAGTCGCTGACGGCGTTGTCCGGCCTGTCGCCGGGCTCGGCCAGGCGGGCCTCGAGGTTGCTGCAAACGGTGAGAAACGCGCCGCAGCACTCGCCCTTATGCGGAAACTCGAGGACATCGCAGCCGATGGCCTCGAGCATGTTGTCCAGTATCATGGGATTCTCGGGATCGTCCAGGAGGACTTCCTCATGCGGCCTCAGGAGCTGGCAGCCGTAATAGGGTACGACCTTGAGCTCGCCAAGATCCCTCTTCAAGTTCTTCGATATCTTCTCGAACCCCACCCTGTCTCTCAGGAACTCCAGGTAGTGGAGCACCTCCGTATCTCCGTTGTAATCGAGTTCGATAAAATCGGTGATCTTCTGGAGTTTCTCGGGGTCGTTCCGGACGGTGTAATTCGCGCGCTTGAGGACGTTGTAGCAACCGGCGCAGACCGTCACGACTTCTTTTCCTATCTGCTGCGCGTTGGCGAGTATGCGGACGGGCGGCGCGAGGGCCATGATGTTGTCAACCGAAAGGTTGAATGTCGCCCCGCAGCAGGTCCAGTCCGGGACCTCTTCGAGGTCGTACCCCAGGGCCCTGGCGGTGTCCACGACCGAGTCGTCGAGTCCCTTCGCCTTGGTCTTGAGCGTACAACCGGGAAAGTAAGCTACCTTCACGATATCCTCCTGGGACACTGACTCTTAACCGGTGAGTTTCCTGAAACCACTGACAATACCCTGCTGAGGCATCTTCGCCAGCTGCTCTTTGGGAATATCCTCTATCTTTATGCGGCTTTCCTTACCCGGCCTCAGCTTGAGAGCTCTCAGCGCCTCCATTACCTTGGCCAGATCAACGCCCCTGGGGCATCTTGCATGACACGTCAGGCATGATGCGCAGAGCCACTGCGTGTTTCCCTCGAGAGCTTCCTCTTCCAGACCCAGCTGAACGAGCCTGATCACCTGGCTCGGGAGAAGGTCCATTGCGAAGGTCAGGGGACATCCGGAAGAACACCTGCCGCATTGATAGCAGTTGAGAACGTTCTGACCGCTTATTTCGTTTACGCGCTTTACGAAGTCACTCATTACCCTGTCTCTGGACAACCTGACGCGTGTATCACCCATGCTGCAATTCTCCTTGAAACCGCCCTATACGCAAAAAAAAGGCCTGACACATTCAAGGGAAGCTATCACTTCAACCCCGCTTTTGTCAACCCGTTTATAAGCCATACCCGGGTCTCTGGCGACCCGGACCGTCATTTAAAAAAGAGCGCCTGAATTGGCTTGACAAATCCGTTCCGAATGGCTAAAGTCGGCTTGCCCTTCGAAGCGGCGCCAACTTGGACGTTCCGACGTCAAGGAAGGTGCCAGACGTGAATTCTATTCTCGCCGTTCTAATTACATCCAAGCCCGGAGTCGGCGACATCATTCTCAATTCCGGGCTTGTCGCAACGATCGTTCTCCTGATTCTCGCGGTACTCTCCATGATCTCCTGGGCGATCGCCATCGACAAGTTCAGGCGCTTGAGGAGCAACGCCGCCCTCAACAAGGGCTTCCTGGCCGGGCTTCCCAGGGAATTCTCGGTTTTCGAAGCCAGGCGCTATGTCGAGAAATACAAGAGCTCGAGCCTCGGCCGCATCATGCTCTCGGGGGAAGAGACCCTGAACGACGAGGTCGGGGCAATAAAGGAAATACGGGCCGACACCTCGCGCACGCTCACCGACGCCGCGCGCGGGGCAATGGAGCGCAAGGCAGGCGAGATACTCGAGGATATGGAGCGCAATCTCACCGTGCTCGCCACGACGGCAAGTGTCGCGCCGTTCCTGGGCCTCTTCGGAACGGTATGGGGCGTCATGAACTCGTTTCTCAGCATGGGGGCCGCCGGGTCGGCGAGCATTACCGTCGTGGGCTCGGGCATCGCGGAGGCCCTCATAACCACCGTCTTCGGTCTCGGCGCGGCCATACCGGCGCTCATTATCTACAACTACTTCGTGGCCCGCGTGCGCCGCGAGGCCTCTCTCATGGACTCATTCATCTCTCGCGTATCCAACCGCGCGGAAAGGGAGATACAAGGTGAAATTGAGCGAGAAGAAGTTACTCTCTGAGATAAACGTGACATCGCTGGTGGACGTGACTCTCGTTCTGCTCATCATCTTCATGATCACTTCGCCCCTGATGCAGCTGGGGATCGAGGTCAATCTGCCCAAGGCGTCTGCCAAGCCCATAGAGAAGAGGGAAACCCTGACAATAACCGTGCGCAAGGACGGCGCGCTCTCGATAGCAGGGGAGCTGGTGCCCCTCGCAGCTCTAGGGCAGAGCCTGGAGAGAGCCAGGGCCAGGGGGGCCAAGGGCGTACTCATAAGGGCCGACCAGCAGGTGCCGTACGGCGCGGTGGTGAAGGTGCTCGACGCCGCGAGGAAACAGGGGATAGTCGAGGTCGGGCTCGTGACGGAACTGGAGGAGGAAGCAAGACGTTGAGATCTTCCCTGCTGACCTCTCTCATCGCTCACGCGGTCTTCCTCGGCGTCATCGTATTGCCGGCGCTCTGGACGGGGAAGACGGTCACCACACAGGTGATGAACGTCAAACTCATCGCGGAAGAGAAACCCAGGCCCGCGCCCCCCAAACCCGCGCCCGAGAAGAAGCCTGAGGTCGTCAAGGAAGAGAAGGCTCCGGAACCCGAGAAGAAGGCCGAGCCCAAAATGACCTATAAACCCGAGAAGAAGACGACGACGAAAAAGACCGAGCCCAAGCCGGAGAGCAAGGCCAAGAAGGCCGAGCCCGAAAAGAAGCCGTCCGCGGCCGCCGCGGGGTCCGCCGTGACGGTGGACGACCCGGACTTCAAGTTCGCCTACTACCTTGAGATCATCAGGGAGCGGGTGGGCTCGAACTGGTCCCCCCCTCCCATTTCCGGCTCGGGAAGTCCGACCTCGTCCGTCATATACTTCAGAATCTCCAAGTCGGGCGGCATCGCCGACACCAAGGTCGAGAGGAAATCCGGATACGACCTGTTCGACAAGGCCGCCGTGAGAGCAATTAAACTGTGCGACCCGCTGCCGCCGCTGCCGGCGGGTTACAAGAGCAAATGGTTGGGAGTTCACTTTGAATTCGAACAGACATCCGAGCAGCCCTGAAAGACGCAAGTCGAATCGGCATTCGCCCTTCAAAGCGTTATGTGCCTTGAGCCTGTTTCTGCTCGTGGCGGGGGCCGCCTGCCCCTGCCTCGGGCAGAAGGACGTCCACCTGAGGATCACGTCGGACTCATTCAGCCGGATCAAGATCGGCTTCGCCGAGTCCTCCAGGAAGCCGACCGGGGAAGCCCGGGAGAAATACGAGACCTATATCGAAACGCTGGAAAAGGACCTCAAGCTGACCGGCTACTTCGAGATCGTGGACGTCAAGGATGGCGACATGCACGCCGTGGTCGAGTCGGAAATCGCACTGGCCGGAGGAGACGTAACCGCGGGCGTCAAGCTCGCCGACTTCAACTCCAAGGCCTCCGTCTTCAGCCGCAGGTACCGGGAGCCGGCCGGCGAGATCGTCAAGCTGACCCATACGGTCGCCGACGACATCGTGTACGCCCTCACCGGGAGGCACGGTATCGCCAATACGAGGATCGCCTTCGTGGCGGGCGAGAAGGGCAAATCTCATCTGTATATGGTCGACATCGACGGCAGGAATCTTGAACGACTCACCGAGACCCCGAGCATAGTCATGGGGCCAGCATGGTCGCCGGACGGGACAAGGATCGCATACCTCTCCTATGAAAGCGGGGTGCCCGCCGTCTATATACTCAACGTCATGACCATGGCGAGGACCAGGTTCTCCTCGTTCGAGGGCCTCAACTCCTCCCCCGCATGGGCGCCGGACGGGGATAGGATCGCGCTCACCCTGAGCAAGGACGGCAATCCCGAAGTCTACATAATCTCCTTAGACGGCATGACGAGAAAGCGACTCACCTACTATTCAGGAATAGACACGTCCCCTACCTGGGCCCCCAACGGCATCGAGCTCGCGTTCACCTCCGACCGCGCGGGTTCGCCCCACATATTCGTGACGGACGTCCAGGGCCTCTCCCCCAGGCGCATAAGCTACGGCAGCTATTACAACACCTCCCCGGCGTGGTCGCCGGAGGGGGATCTCATAGCTTATGTGTCGAGAGTGGAGGGACGTTTTCAGATATTCGCGGCCGACCCGTTCGGAATTTCCTCGACCCAGCTCACGTCCGGCGGGAACAACGAGGACCCCGGCTGGTCGCCGGACGGCATGCATCTGGTTTTTTGCTCGACAGCAGCAGGCAATTCCGCTATCTACATTATGAACCGTGACGGCGGGAACAAGACCAAGATATTCGACGGACTCGTGGGACCGCGGAGCCCCAGCTGGGCGACCCTGCCGGGCCACCAGAGGACCCAGGGCCTCGCGGCGGAGTAACGACAAGGAGGAATCATGAGAGTCATTGCGATTTTGCTGGTAATAGCGCTGGCCGTTACCATCGTGGGCTGCGGCAAGAAGAAGGCCGAACCCGACATCGACGCCGAACGCGAGGCGGCCGAAAGGGCCGCGCGCGAGGCCGAGGCCGCCAAGGAGCCCAAGCTCCCCGAGCGCGAAGTCGAACCGGTCGTGCCCGTCCGGCCCGAGGACATAAAGCTGGACAACATCTACTTCGAGTTCGACAAGTACGACCTCACCCCCGAGTCCAAGATGACGCTCTCGGCGAACGCGAGCATCATGATGGAGCACTCGAGCTTCAGTATCCTCATCGAGGGGCACTGTGATGAGAGAGGCACGGAGGACTACAACCTCGCCCTCGGCGAGAAGCGCGCTCTCGCGGCAAGGGACTACCTCGTGGGATTCGGGATTGCGAAAGACCGCATATCCGTAATAAGCTATGGTGAGGAGAAGCCCGTGGATCCCCGGCACAACGAGGAAGCCTGGGCGAAGAATCGAAGGGCCCGGTTCGTCGTAACCAAGTAGGGCCGGGAACCTGACAGGGGAAGCCACAATGATAAGAAGGAGACTGCTGGTTCTGCTTTTCCTCTTCGCGGGGATCCTGCTGCTCTGCGGCTGCTACGGAAAGAAAATCTACGAACTCGAAACCCAGGCGGCCAGGCAGGAGAGGGTCATCGAGGCGCTTGAGGACTCACTGGCCATGAGCCGCCGGGCCATAGCCGACCTCGATTCGCTGGTGGGAAGGGAATCCGTTCCGTACCGCACGCGCAGAGCCGACATGGGAACCAGGATGGACGAGCTCCAGACGAGGGTCGAAATACTCGAGTCCCTTGTAAAGGAGAACAGGTATCGCATCTCGCAGGCCACCTTGAGGGGCGGCGCGGGAGCCGGGGTCGGGGCCGGCATCGGAGCCGGGGCCGCAACTCCGGCGGGGGAAGACTCGGTGATGATGCAGGCGTCGCTCGCGCAGCATCTCTTCGAGACCGCCTACGTGGATTTTACCAAGGGCGACTTCGAGTCCGCAATCGCGGGTTTCTCGGACTTCGTCAGCGGCTTTCCCATGACCGACTTTTCGGACGACGCGCAGTTCATGATAGGCCGCTCCCACTTCCTCCTCGGTGATTATGACGACGCCATAGTCGAATTCCGCAAGGTGCTGGACAATTACCCGTCGGGAGACCGGGTGCCGCCGGCCATGTACAATCTCGGACTCTGCTATATCGAGATAGATGATATAGAGACCGCCAGGGAGTACTTCAAGATAGTGGTCTCGAGGTACCCCACGACGATGGAGGCGCGAGAGGCGCAGTCAACGCTGTCTACCCTGCCCCCTCCCCCGCCCCCTGAAGAGGAGGACTGAGGAGGCAGGCTTTGCTCATAAGAGTCAAGCAGATTCTAAAGGGCAAAGGCATTGACGAGGAGACGGTAGAGAAGACCTACGAGCTCATAAAGGGCTCGGGTAAATACCCGGCGAAAATGCCGCCCCCCTATCTCGCCATTGCCATTGAGCTCATCGAGCGCGATCTCAAGAACCCGGGCCGCGTCCAGATTCATATAAGCGAGAAACCGCGCAAGCACGCCGTGGGCATGCCGTCTGTGACCTTCGCCGTGCTGGCGCTGGACTGGCCCGGCCTTCTCAACTCCTGCACAGGAACCCTCCATGAGAAGGGCTTCAACGTCGCCTTTTGCGAGGCCATCGTCATCGACGAGCCCGACAAGCGGGTGGGCCTCGTCTTCATGGAGATCGAGGCCGGCGACAAGAAGGAGTTCGAACACCTTCTGAGCATGGAAGGCGAGATACAGCAGAGCCTCATAAGGGCGGCCGCCGCGGAAACCGGCAAGGACGAGCTGCTGATTCTGGAGACCAGAAAGGCCGAGCAGTACTCGCTGGTCGCCAAGGAGCTCAAGTCGATAGGCGACCCGTCCGACTACCAGGCCTTCTTCGGCCGCAAGGGGGAGGCAGTGCGGTTCTTCGCCGCAAGGACCTTCGCCTACCTCACCGAAAGGGACCCCAAGGACCTCGCCGAACAGATACATGACAACTTCGCGTTCATAAGAGGGGTCAGGGAAACCGGGAAGATCTACGCCAACTCGGGCAACGTGAGCACCCCCGCGGGAGACCTCACGGGCATCTCGGTGGCCGCATACGGTCACGACCTCTCAATGGGGGACGTGTTCCGGCTCATAGAGGAAGTGGCGCCCGGTTACCAGCGCAAATACGACAAGGCCTTCATAACGGGCGAAGGCATCAATGTCATGAGAATCGAATTCGTGGACGCCAAGGGGATGCCGCTCACGCATGACCATCGGGTTGAACTCGTGCAGAAAATACTCGCCTTCAAGGAGGCCCCCGCCTGCAACAGGCTCTCGCCCGGCGTGGAACTCGTCGGGAGGAAGATATGCCCCGCGATGCTCGAAGAGGAACGCGAGATACACATCCCGCAGGTGTACATGCATCCGCACAGCAGGTCCAACGTGAAGGTGATAGTCGTGTCCTCCGGCAACGACAGGGGCCAGGCCTTCAAGTGCATCGAGGAGATTAACAAGATCAAGGGGCTGGAGGCCGCTATGCCCGACCCGCCGTCTATTGTTCAGCATGGCGACGGTGCCTCCGCGGGCTTGCAGGAAGTCGCCATCATCGACGTATGGATAAATTTCGAGGCCTTTTTCGGGACGCCCCGGGGGCCTTACGATGACGAGCTCATTCTTATAGCCATAGAGGAGGCGCTGAGGCGGGCGAGGGATATCGGACCGCGCCTGCGCATATTCGACAGGACGGGCAGACAGCTCCGCAGGGTGCGCACCGAGCGAATCACGGCAATGGCGGCTGACCGGGGCCTGGACGCTGACCTGACGCGCCAGGTCATGGGCCGGTTCGGGGACAGGCTCATACTCTCGCCCACGGTCAGCGACGACGAGGTCTTCGCGCAGGTGGAGACCGGCGTCAGTACGGTCGGCGACTGGAAGGAATCGGGCAGTAGAGTCCCGCAGGTCAGGTGGCGCAACATAGAGATGAGCTCGGCCGGCCGGGGGTCCTCCTATACGCTTATCGCCGTGGTGCAGCGGCCCGCGTCGCCCAGCCTGGTCGGCGTCGTCAAGCTGCTGGACGGTTCGGGCGCGGAGTCCTCGGTCATATACGACGGCGAAGACTACAGGCTGGTTCTGTACCGGCTCGCACACCAGGGCCGTGCCCTCGAGGACGAAGAAATCGAGGAAATCACCGACAACTTAAGGAACATCTTAAGCGGCGACTGAGGCCCGTTCGTCCTGCTCCCTCACTCCAACTACGAAGATGCCGAGGCCTATGAGCGCGCAGCCCGCAAGGGTCGGCACGGGAAGCGCCTCGGCCAGGAAGATGCGGGCGATCAGCACGCCGAACACCAGCTCCGAGAGCAGCACTATGGCGGAGGTGAGGGCCCCGATCCTCCTTATGGCCCTGGCCCAGAGCATGAAGGCCAGCGCCGTGCAGAAAACGGCAAGGTAAATGATGGCGACCCAGGCCTCCCCCGTAATGTCCACGCCGCGCCGAAGGGCGGGCGCGGCCAGCACAAGATACACCGGCAGGGTCCAGATGAAAACGGCGGTGATAAGCGGAAATTCCTCCAGCCTCTTTTCGCTGAGCGCCTTCTTCGTCACCACTATGTATATGGCGGTGGACACCGCCGACGCCGATATCAGCAGATTGCCGAGCAAGGTGCCCCCGGCACCGCCTCCGGCGGACCTCGCGGTTATAAGATACACTCCCGCCATCCCCAGAACCAGCGCTATGACCTTCCTTATCCCGATGCGTTCGGTAAGGAGTGCGGCCGACAGGGGCGCGACGAGCAAGGTGCTCGAGTTTATGATGATGGCGGCGGTTGAAGCGGGTATTTCGGTCTGAGCGCGGAACTGGAAGCCGAAGCTCGCCGCGAGCGCAAGGCCGAGAAGCGCCGGGTACCTGCCCGCGATATACTTAAGGAGAAGGCGCCCCTTGCGCGCGGCCAGCACGCCCGGAACAAGCAGGGCAGTGGCGATGACGAACCTGAGGAAGAGGAATGTGTAGGGTTCGATACTCCGCAGCCCGACCTTTATGACGCTGAAAGACGTCGCCCAGAGCAGGGCGGCAAGAACCGTCATGAGGACGGCTATGTGGGATGAACGTCTCACCTGTACTGCTTCGGCTTCTCTTCGCCCCGAAGCGCGCGCAGGGCCCCCTGGGCCATCGAGTCCATTTCATGCTCGCCGGGATAGAGGAATACGCTGGGCGTGATGAAGTCGACGCGTTCCCTCACCAGGCCCACTATGAAATCCGAATGCGCGACGCCGCCCGTGTATATGATAGCGTCCACTTTCCCCCTGAGCGCGGTCGCTGCGCCCCCGATTTCCTTCGCTATCTGATATGCCATTGCGCGGAGCACCAGCCCGGCCTCAGCGTTGCCCCCCCTCGCCATCTCCTCGACCCGGGCTGCGTCGTCCGTGCCCGTATAGGCCAGTAGCCCGCCCTTGCTCGTCAACTGGGCGAACATTTCGTCCCGCGTCAGCTCCCCCGAATAGCACCAGTCCATGAGCTGGGTCACCGGAAGCGTGCCGGTGCGTTGCGTTGAAAACGGCCCGCCGTCATGCGCGCAATTGACGTCTATTATCCTGCCCTTCTCGTGAACGCTGATGGAAATGCCCGTTCCGAGATGGGCGACTATGACGTTCATGTCTTCATACCGCGTTCCGAGTTCTCTCGCCGCCTTTCTCGCCACCATTTTGGCGTTAAGCGGATGGTCGAGGCTCTTGCGTTCCATCCTGGGATGGCCCGAGATTCTCGCCTCATCGATAAACTCGTCAACCGATACCGGGTCAACCATGTAGGCGGGCTTCCCCAGCGGCGCCGCCATCTCGAAGGCCATGAGCGCGCCCAGGTTGGACGCATGATCCGTCTGCACGATGCCGTTCTTCACGTCCTCGACGAGGAGCTCGTTCACCTCATACGTGCCGCTCTCCAGCGGCTTGAGCGCGCCGCCTCGGCCGACCACGGCGTCCAGATTCGCCAGGTCGACATTCTCCTCCCCCAGGGCCTCCATGATGCACTCCTCCCGGTATTCCCTCTGGGAGAAAGTGTCGGGGAATTCGCCGAGTACCTCCGGCGGGTGTGAGATCTTCCGGCTCATGACGCATTCCCAGCCGTCGTAAACGGCGATCTTGGTTGACCCTCCGCCGGGATTGATCACCAGTATCAGACTCATCCTCCCTCCTTGCCTCTGCCCTCATACTACCTTATTACGAGGACGCTGCAATGCGCCCCCGCCCCCACCCTCGCCGCCACGCTGCCCATGGCCCTTTCGCCGGGATTGCCGGCTCCCGTGCTGCCCACCACTATCAGGTCGTACCCGCCGCTCTCGGCCTCGGCGAGTATGGCTTCCGCAGGCGAATCCTCCCTGAGAAGCTTGGCCCGCGGCTTCACGACATCGCCTATTGCGCGCACGGTATCCTTCAGCGCATGTTCCCAGTCCTCAATGTAAGCTCTCTCCATCTCATCTCCGAGGTCCACCTTGTACATCCTGGGAATGTTGGCGACCGTCACCACAGTCAACTCCGCGTCGAAAGCCCCGGCAATCCGCGCTGCCGCCCGGGCCGCTTCCATTGCGGGGCTCGACCCGTCGGACGCAACGAGTATCTTCTTGATCATCAGACCTGTCTCCTCCCTAGTCACCCTCGCTCGCGCTCTTGAGGCTGCGCAGCCTGCGGAGCACTTCGCGTCTTCGTTTCATGTACCTCGCGGCCGAGGGCCTCAGCCAGTCGTCGATGTGCCACTTGAGCCACTCTCTTCCTATCCTCGGTTTCGAGCCCGCGTCTTCAAACTCCCCGCGCCCGGTATAGGCGGCGAGGTTCCCGCGATAACCGCATACCGGGCAGACTATGAAGGGCGGCTCGATTCGGAAGAAATCGCTCATGCAGCCCGGGCACAGGGCTTTATCCCTTCCTACGGGGAAGCCGGCGCTCCCTGTGAGGGCCGCGCCCGTCTTCTCTAGCCTGTCGCAATTGACCCTGTGCATGAGCACATCGCCGGGCCCCTCGGCGACGATGTCGAGACATTGTTCCACTTTGAAGCCCAGCAGCCAGGCCGTCATGTTGAGATAGCTCCGCCCGACGCCCCTCCACTCCCTCTTGCCGAGCACATTCACGGTGACCGCCGGCCGGCCCGCGCGGTCGGAGGGCAGGGCGTCGGTCGTGAGCAGCCTGTCCATGAGCGCCGTAAGAAGGGAGTTCGGGGCAAGAAAGTAGACCGGCGCGGCAAGTACCAGCGCGTCGGCGGCTTCACAAAGATCGAGCAGTTTATAGAGGTCGTCCTCGAGCGGGCAGCCGTCCTTATAGACGCATTTGAGGCAGCCCGTGCAATGAAGCAGATCGAAGTCCGTGAGACGGTGGAATTCGGTCTCCGCGCCCGCCGCGCGGGCCGAGTTCAATATCATACTCGCGGAGCACTCGCTGTTCCCCCATTTGCGGCCGGACGCTGCAATCCCCAGAATTCTCACTCCGATTGACCTCCGAACACAAGATTGGCAACTGGAGTTTCCCAGATTCAACGGGCCCTGTCAACTAATTGCTGGACAACGCGACGGGCGTCAATGAGAATCAGACCGGAGGTATCATCTTGGAAGAGAGATGTATCCAGTTTGAAAACGAGGGCATGAAGCTCTTCGGCATGCTGCACCTTCCCCGGGGCAAGGGCGCCAAACCATGCGTGGTCATGCTCCACGGTTATACGGGAAACCGGGTCGGCGAGCACTTCATATTCGTGAAGGCTGCGCGCGAGCTCGCGCGCAACGGCATGGCGGTCTTCCGTTTCGATTTCAGGGGTTCGGGGGAGAGCGAGGGCGACTTCAAGGACATCAGCGTGGAGAGCGAGATAAGCGACGCCCTTGAGGCGCTCAAGCTGGTAAGGGCTCTGCCCGAGATCGACGCGAAAAGGGTCGCCCTGCTGGGCCACGACCTCGGCGGATGCGTTGCAGCCTGCATCGCCGCCGAATGCGAAGCCGCCTCGGTCGCCCTCTGGGCCGCCACGGCTTTCGCCGACTATCTCGTCGAAAAAGACGGCGAGACCTTCAAAGACCCTTATATATGGCTCCCGGACGAATACCGCGGCGCCCTGGAGAAGAAGGGCAGCGTCGACATTGGAGGCTTCACCCGGGGCAAGGCCTTCTTCGAGAGCATAAGGTTCTATGACCCCTTGAGCGCGGTATCAGAATACTCCGGCCCCCTTCTGCTCCTGCACGGCAGCGAGGACCAGGGCGTTTCACTCATCAACAGCCAGCTTCTCAACGAGAACGCGAAGGGTCAGAAGCTGCTCGTGGTTGTGGACGGAGCGGACCACAACTTCAACAGCGGTCACTGGGAGGAACAGGTGATAGGCGCCACCGTGAGGTGGTTCGCCGAGACCCTGTAGTCCCGGCTATCCCGCCTTGAGCCTGAAGAAGTTGAGGACGGCTTCACCGAATCTCTCACTCACCGGCTCGTAATTGCGCCTGAAGTCCTCCGACCCGAAGAGGAGTATCATCCCGGGATTCCATTCGGTCACGAACTGGTCGCGCGTTATGACCGGGCGCCCGGTGAAGAACGGGTAGTGGAAGATATACGTGGGCCTTTTCAGGAGAACATACTCCATGTCATGCTTCTCGTGACCGGCAATGCCCCCTCCGCCGGCGGGCATATCGCGGTGGGCGATATGGACGTCGTTGATGCCGAGCATGTCAATGGTATAAAGGCCCGAGTAATATGGAAGTGCGCCCGCCGCCGTGACGGCTATGGAATCCCCCGGCCGGGCATAGTCCCTCAGCCATTTGCCTATGGGGACCCAGTTGCCCTGCACCCTTATCCGGTCCTCGATCACGAAGTCCCTATCGGCGCTCGACATCGACGGGTAGAGAGTGGTGAGAAGGCCCAGCGCTGAAATGACTGCGATTAGGCCGGCTGAGGCCCGCGGGCCGAGCGAGCCGGCCAGGCGCCGTGAGACTTCGCGCGCCCCCCCGGCGGCCAGCAGGAAGAGGAGGGGAATAACGGGTACGAAGAAGCGGTGCATGGCCAGGCCGTCCCCTCCGACCGCGACGACATAGGCGATCCAGGCCGCGCATATTGCAAGGACAAGGCCCCATTTTCTGCGGCAGGCGATCAGCGGTACAATCGCCAACATAAACAACCACCCGCCCGGGGAGATGAAGTAGCCCTTCGCATAGGACAGGCCCCGTGCCGCGTGGTACAGCCCGCCGCCCGTCTTGGCATAGAAGGTGTTGGGAAACAGAAAGCCATAGTATGAATAGCGCCAGACGAAGTATGGAATGTAGCCGGCGGCGAGGGGGATGAGCCAGAGCCACAGCGCCCGGGCTCCCGGCCGGCGCCAGAGCAGGTCAACGAAGAGAATCGCGGCGATGAGAATGCCCTCCGGGCGGGTGAGCGAAGCTATGAGGGCACATGCCGAAGAGGCCATAGGGACTCTCCCGCGCTGCACGCCGCTCAGGTGGGACAGCACTGCCAGCGTCACCAGGAATGCGAAAAACGTGGTCTCAAGCCCGCCCAGGCTCCAGACGGCCATAGCCGGGCTCGCGGCCGCGAGGAGCGGCGGAAGCGCCCTCAAGGGGCCTTTGAGCCCGAAGACCGGGCCGGCATAGCGGTACAGAACCACCAGCGTCAAGGCCGAGAAAGCGAAGCAGAGCGCCTTGGTCAGCAGCACCGGGGCGATGCCGGCCTGCATGCCCAGTGCCGTGATCATCACCCACAGGAAGTTGGTATAGCCCTCGACCCTCTCCCCGGGATTGAAAACGAGCCCGTGCCCGTCCACGAGATTGCGCGCGTAGCGGTAGGAAATGTAAGCGTCGTCGACCACGTAATTGTAGGAGTATGCGTGAAAAAACAGGATGAGCACCGAACACACGAGAAGCAGTATGCCCGCCTTGAGTTCCCTGCCGGAGGTGTCGCCCATCAGTATACCCCCGGGCTAAAGACCGCCTGCGATCAGGTAAACGAGCCCGGCGTTGATGAGCACGACGCCCACCACGATCTTGGCCACGTTTTCGGTGTTACGGGCGGGGCAGCACTGGGCGTCGGAAAACTGCCAGTCCACTATCCCCCATGAACAGAGGAACACGCCGCTCCCGAACATAACTGCGCCGGCGATCTTCTTGCCCGTGTCGGAGCCTTCTTCCTTCTCTTCCCCGATGAGAACCTGATTGCCCTTATCGGACTCTTCATCGACCTCGCCCACCTGGGACACGTGCGGAAGCCTGTATCGCGAGAAGGGAAGGCGCAATTCCCCGGCAGGGGCAGCGCCCGCGGAAAGGAGCAGCAACACCAGAGCGGCCGCAACCGCTCTCAATGCCGTGCTCCTGTGGCTTGCCGTCAACTCGTCTCCAGGTCTAACGAAGTACGACTATCTTCCTGGTCGAAGAATAGGCGCCGCCTTTTATCTTTGCAAGGTAAATTCCCGGCGCCACGCGGCGCCCGCCGGCGTCCCTGAGGTCCCAGGACACCGATTGTGCGCCCGCCGGCTTGGCGAGCTCGCTTATGAATCGTCCCTCCACGTCATATATGCAGAGCGACATGGCCTCTGTATGAGGTGCCATGAGTATACTCACCTCGTCGCGAACGGGATTGGGGAGAATCGCCAGAACGTCTTTGACTGCCGCGCCGGGCAGGTCGCCGACACCTGTCTTCTCCGGAGTCCGCGACCGGATCGATATGTCGTCGAGATATACGCCCTCGGCCTCGTCATCGTGGTCGCTGTAAAAGGCGAACTCAACCCAGAACAGGTCACCGGGAGTGAGTTCCGGTATGTCCGTGCTCCACTCGACCCAATCCGAGTAGATATTCAGCGGCTCCTGCGGCGGGTTATTGAGCGCTCCTCCGGACCCGATGAACTCCGCCGTATCGGCCTCTCCCCCGGCGTGTACGATTACATATACCCCGTCGCTGCCGTAGGTGGTCAGGTCGTACCAGTACCAGAAGCTGAACTCGTTCTCCTCACCGGCCATGAAGTTCACCGACGTTATGCTGCCGTCGGCGTTCCGCGGATAATAGCGGGTGGAATCGACGCCGAAGTACCAGGAGTGATCCCCCGAATGGGCGCGGTAGTCCGAGAGGTGCCAGAGGTCCGGCGAGCCGGCCCTTGTCCAGTTGCCGTCTCCCGCCTCGCAGTCGTCGGCGAACCACAGGTCGCCCACGTTGACGTATATGCTGTCGGTGAAGCCGGAGCCGTCCGAAGCATCGAGGTCGACCGTGAGCACTCCGACATGGGGCTCGGGAGCGCCGCCCGTGACCGCCAGTCTGTGGAGCGAGAATCCCGTTGAACCTGCGTCTATGTTGCCCGTCGCCGTGACCGAGTCCGTGACCGAGAAATAGGGGTCTGTCGTGGAGGCGGTCGCGGTGGCCGTGCAGTAGGTGAGACCGCGATTCATCACCTGCAGCGTGATCAGTATCTCCTCTCCGGGCTCGATTATGAAGTCGCCGTCGCCCACGATTTCGTCCATGCCGTATGAAACCACTTCGAGCACCGGCGCGGCGACCACGACCGGTACCTGGACGGTCCATTCGTTCGATAGCGTATCTTCCAGAGCGAGCTCCAGCGCAACCACGTCTCCGTTCTCGAGGCCGCCGCCCAGGGAGATCTCGAATCCGTTGGAGTGCACTTCCTGGCCCGCTCCCACGGTGCCGTAGTAGAAGACGCTGTCTGTCACCGAGCAGTCCGTGTCTTTGGAACGCAGGACGCCGGAGACACCCTCGGCGTCTATCGTGCCGAAGTTCTTGACCGTGACATCTACCTCCGCGGTCTCTCCCGGGTTCGCCATCCCGTCGGCGCCGTCCAGTACGTCGCATGCCGTCCATGCCAGATGTATGCCCGCCGTCACAACATTGACGCGCTCCTGGAAGGGCAAGTGGTTGTAGGCGCTCACAGTGACAAGCAGCGAGTCGGGGCTGGCGGTATCGACGGCGAAGTCGACCGAGCCGGAAACGCCGGTATTTTCTCTGAGATAGACATCCGCGCCGTTTGAAACGCAGACAACCGCTCCTTCGCAGGCGCCGCCCGCGTCGCTCACCGTGACCCTCAGGCCGCCCCCCGTAGCCATTACGTTCCCGGGGAGGTCGACGCTGAAGGCCAGCGGCTCATCCGTCCACATCATCATCTCCGGGTCGCCCAGCAGGTTGTACTGGTACTCGCAGTACCGGAAGACGTTCTCGCCTGCGGCGAAAGGCACATAGCGCGCCTTCGCAAGTCCGTGGGCATGTCCTATGTGAACATCTTCCTCAACGAACACCCGCCGCACGAATTCATGCTGGATGATGTCCGAGTAGCCCATACCCGGATTCCCGGGAGATCCCCAGCCGTACCTGGAATTGCCCAGGAAGGCCACGCATCCGCCGTTTGGATTGTTCATGAAGTGCTCGGCGATGCAGTCGGTTTCGATGGCCGCGGGCCAGCACCCTATGGATGTCAGAATGAAGTTGCGGGGATAGTTGGTGACGCTGTCGGCGTCGGGAATGTAAATGGAACCGTCGCCCGCCCCCATCACGTAGTAATAGCAATGCCCGTCGTGTATAATGAAGTTCTGGCCTGCGTTCATGGCCGCGATAACGGTCTCGGGCGACTCGTTGCCAAGGGTCTGGTAGAGCTTGAGGATGGGATCGAACCTGGGCGGCACGCACTCCTCGTCTATCCTGTCGAGACCGATTCCGGCGTCCGTAAACGGGTTCGTCCAGAGAACCTCTCCTGCCATCAGCATCTTGAGGACGTAGTCGGAAGGCGGGTTCTTTTCGTAGAGAAGCACCTTGTCGACGAAAGTCTCCGCTTCGGCGACGCATTCGGCCGGAGCCCTGCCCACGAATACGTCCGGCAGCATGTCGACATTGTCGTCCACCTCGCCGTATGGAGCCACGCCGTTATCGTTCCAGTAATTGTCCAGATCGCCATAGAAGAGGTCGGCCCGTATTCTGTTGCCCGTGAGGCCCATCTCGCAGTCCATCGCAAAGGCCCAGCGGCCCGTGATGAGCTCGGTGTCCCCTCCCAGCAGCACATAGGCCGCCCCCCAGTTCTCGTAGGCGTCGATAATGCATGCCTTGATCTTCTCGGCCGTGCTGGCGCCTGCGTAATTGGCCTCGATGAACTCAAGCGTCACGCATGTGGCCGGCACGCCCTTCTCGGTCTTCCAGTCGACCAGGGGCTGGAAAGCTGCGACCAGCGAATCCACGGTGATTATGACGTATTCGAAGTCGCCGGCCGGCAGTTGAGTAGCGGCCGCGGGGACAAAATCGGGCGCGAACCTGTCTACGTCTCGCGGGTTCGACACCATGCCCCGCACTGTCTCCCCCACCGGGTCCCGGCTGCCGGCGGCGCGGCGTACGGGCCGCTCCGGCCTCGAGTCGGCCAGCGAGATGCTCACGGTCATCTCATCTATCAGCATCATGGAGCGCGTAATGGGATTATAGCGAAGCGGAGACACGTAGAAGCTCACTACATGACTGTTGCCCATGAAGCCTTCTTTAATTCCGCCGAGGAGCTGGTAGGGATAATATGCATTGGCGCCGTATATGGACGGATCCGGGTCCGCATAGCGCGCAGGCACTGAGCCCAGCGCGGTGGGCGGCTGAGTCGCCATTACATTGAAGCGGTCTTCGAGTTCCACCTCATGCGCGCTTTCCACGCGCACCCGCTCTACCCGGGTATTGTATGGCACCGTGATATGCACCGGATACCTGGGCAGGGAGGGCGCGCCCTCTTCGGCAAGGCAGGCCATGCCGTCGGCGCTTATAAGGTCGTAACCGTCGACCTTCTCGAAAGAGAACTGGCCGCTTTCGAAGGTCAGATCGATCACCATCTGGTCATGCGCGGTCTGCTTTACGGCCGCGGCTCCCGCGGAGAATGCGGATACGAGAACGATGACTAAACCGAGAGTGAGACCCCTGTTCATCTCGTGCTCCTTTCACAACACGATCATTCACTCAGTATCGGGACGCAGACACAAGCTGCCACCTTCTATTCTACCAAAATATCGCCCCCCCTGCCACTCTTGACTATGGAGGCGGCCACGATTACAATGTGCCCATGCGGAGAGCACATGTAATCGCGCTCATATTGGTCGCGCTCGTGGCGGTGACCGCGGCCGCCTACCTGCTCCGGGGGCGCTCCGGTCCTCCCCAGTACGTCATCCTCATCATAATGGACGCCGTGAGACCCGACCACCTGGGCTGCTATGGTTACGAGCGCAACACAAGCCCCAGGATCGACGACCTCGCCGCCCGGGGAACCCTGTTTGAGGACGCCGTATCGCAGGCGCCGTGGACGCTGCCGTCGGTGGCGACGTTGCTGTCATCCACCTTTCCGTCCCAGCACGGCGCAAGGAGGCGCGAGGGCAAGAACGTACCCCTGAAGACGGGCGAGAATACTTTCGTGGAAGTGCTGGCCGCGAGCGGCTACAAGACCTGCGCAATGAGCACGGCCGAACTCTACAAACCGGCGCTCGGCCTCAAACAGGGCTTCGATGAATCGTATGTGATCGGGGGCACGAAAGACGTACTTGAGAAAATCGCCGCAATGGAACTCTCCGGGGCCGCCATAAAGTGGTTGCGCCGCCAGCGGGAGGAGAAGTGCTTCCTCCTTGTCCACCATTACGATACGCACTATCCATACAGAGCCAGCGCCGCATGCATAAACCGCTTCGATCCCGAATATAACGGGGAGTACCGCCTCAGATTCGGCGATTCATCATTGAGAATACTCAAGAAGGCCAGAATAGGGAGGCTGTCGGAGATCGGGCTCACAGACGGCGACATGCGGCATATCAAGGCGCTTTACGACTGCGAGATTGTCCGCACTGACTCATCCATAGGTGCGCTGGTGGATTCGCTCGAGGCCTGGGGCAGGCTCGACAGGGCGATGATAATAATCACGGCCGACCACGGCGAGGAATTCCTGGAGCACGGGAGCCTGGACCACGGGCAGACGGTTTATGACGAGAGCCTCAGGGTGCCGCTGGTGGTATTCGCTCCATCATGCGTGGAGGCGGGCCGCAGGGTGCCCGAGCAGGTGGGCCTGATCGACCTGGGCCCCACCGTCCTCCAATCGGCGGGCATAGATGTGCCCGGGCACTTCGAGGGGAGGAGTCTCATGCCCTTCATGTCGGATAGATTCGAAAACAGCGAGGACGGCCTGCGCCCGGGCGGGCTTCCATATTCATGCTACCTGGCCGAGTCCATTGCCCACCGGCCCGAGAGGAAGGCCCTGCGCTGTCCGCCATACAAGCTCATATTCGATCCCTTCTTCGGGTCAACCGAGGTGTACAACCTCGATACGGACCCGCGGGAGACCAGCGACATCTCCCCCGCCAATCCGGACATGGCGGACCAGCTTGTGGATCTCCTGCTGACCGCCATGGAGTCATATTACCCCGGGGGCTGGGGCATCGCCTGGAGAAACCAGGACGCGAGGGGCCGAATCGAAGGCAGCGTCCAGATCCCGGCGGGCCTGATAGAGACGGCCGGCCACAATATACTCCCGGACGTCGACAGTCATGTCGACGCCCTGGCGACATCCCCTGACAGAAGAACTGTTACCTTCGGCAGCCAGCTCGGCCGGACATGGGAAGGCGTCGAACTCCGCATGGCCGGTGCTGCAGAGGCCGGCTTCGACATAGAGGTCACGGGCTCCGGAAAAGTCATGACGCAGGTGGGAAACCAGCTGCGCGAACTCTCGTTCCCGGTGACGCTGCGTCCGGATGAGGCCAGGGTGGGCCGTCGGGACCTTGGCCGCGTATTCGCCGAGACCCCGGCGGACCTGGTGGTCTTCTGGGTGGACCCGGGCAGCCAGCCCACCGCCCTCGATGAAAAGCAGGAAGAACTGCGCCGGAAGCTGAAAGCCATTGGTTACATAGACTGACAGGCCGGCAGGGCTATTTCACCCTCTCGACGATCCACCTGGTAATCGTGTCCAGAGCGGCCGGCGCGAAGGTCTCGTCTATCTTGCCGTACTCGTCCGGAAGGCCGGTCCGGGCGGTCTGGAAAATGTGGTTGAGACCGGGGACGACCTCCACCCGGTAGTCCCTGTTGCCGCCCGCCCTGAGAGCGCGCTCGACCGCGTCGGTGTTGCCCTCTGGCGGAACCTGTATGTCCTTTTCTCCATAAAGAGCCAGCACCGGGCACCTTACCTCCTTAAGAGCGGCGCCGGGATCGTAGGCGAGCGCGAACCTGAACCACGGGGATATGAACCTCTGAATCGCGTTCTCCATCCTCGAAGGCGGGGTGTTGGGATCCATTTCCAGCATTATGTCCCTTATCTTCTGTGCCGCGGCTTCGTCGCTGTCATCCGAAAGCAGTACCGCATACATGCGCTCCTGCATCTCGCGCTTGGCCGCGATGACGTCCTCGCTCATCCCGAAAGCTCTTCCCGCCGACTCCTCGTACTGGTAGTTGTACTCGTCGCCGGGAAGGCCCGGCGCCGCCAGCATTACGATGAAGGCGATATCCCGGTGCCGCTCAGCCACCATAGGCGCTATGAGCCCCCCCTCGCTGTGCCCGATAAGGCCGATTCGCCCGGAGTCGATCTCCGGACGTGACTTGAGATAGGCCAGCGCCGCGGCGGCGTCACCCGCGTAGTCCCCGGTCGTAGCCTTCGACCGGTCGCCGGTGGACTCACCCACTCCGCGGTCGTCGTATCGCAGCACGGCAATGCCATTCCTGGCCAGGTGATCGGCCAGCACGAGAAACGGCCGGTGACGCAGCATGGTCGCGTCCCTGTCCTGGGCACCGCCGCCCGAAATGAGGACGGCCGCGGGCACCGGCCTGCCCTCAAGCGGTATGGTGAGAGTCGCGCCGAACTCGGCTCCGGCTTCACGGTTCTCGAACCCGACCTCCTCGACGTCATAGGGGAAAGGCGGCCGCGGCTCCTGGGGCCTCGGGTGCTTGAAAATCTCAGGTACCCTGGCCAGGACAAGCGGCTGCGTGACTCGGGCCTGGGTCCATACGCCCTCTATCACATTGTCCGACTCCAGTACGGTGCCGTTGAAGGACCCGGCGACGGTGGAGACTTCGATGTGTATATCACGGTCCTGATAGACGATCCTGTTCGCCAGCACTTCCCTGTCATCCTGGTCAGGGGTCATGAGGAACGCCGTCAGAGTCCCGACCGGCGATTTCTCTATCTTGAAGACTATTCTGACTTCAACGCCCGGGTACTGGAGCCTGCCCTCCCAGAGTCCCACGACGAGGTCGCTTCCGCGGTCCGTACCGCATCCCGACAGAAGCGCAAGCACTAAGAGTATGACCGAGATGAACCTGGCTTTCGGCATTCCGCCCTCCGTATCGTCTGTTTGGCTGTCATTCAATATCTTATAACGCATGCCTTCGCCCTGCCACATTATTCGCAGTTGATTTAGGTTGAAATATGCATGCCAGCGAATACAATGAAGTCATCTGATACTGGCTACCGTGGACCCTCCGTACATTTCACACAGGGAGTAATCAGTAATGAAGAAAGCGGGAACTCTGGCGGTTCTTCTTGCAGCCTCACTGGTCGCCGGCGCGGCGGCCCCGGCATTCGGACAGGATGCCGCGGGCTGGCCCGAGCGCGGCGAAGAAATCAAGTCCATGGGATTTCATTCCAAGTACAAGCCCTACGCCGGGGCGATGATCAAGTGGGACAGGCGGGAGGAGGAATCCCGCGGTGGCGGCGAGCTCCTTCTGGGCGTCTACCGCGATCTGGGCAATCCAAACATGGGCATAGGCCTAATGGGCGAGGCTTACCTGGCGGCGGTGGAATCCGAAGCCGACGGGGGCATTCGAGGCTTCTTAACGGTGAAGACGTTTCTCCTGGGCATCGGCGCGGACTACTCCCTGAGGGATGAAACGCTTAGATTCACCTGGAACATACAGGTACCCATATGGAGGGCCGGGCCCATACAGCGGGGCGGGGACTTCCGCCTGGACGTCGTCTCGGGAGACCGCGGGAGGTCCTTCAATTTCGGAATCGTTACGCCTCTCCGCCAGCCATACATGGGCAGGACGAGGCCGCGGCTGGCGCACGTGACGCTGCCGCCTAAGCCCGGGCGCACATTCGAGAAACCGTACCGGCCGTCATCCGAACTGGCAGAGGCACTCGCCAACATCTCCGAAGGAGCCGAAGAAATCAGCTACTTCACGTCTCCTTTCCTTGACCGCAAGCGCGGCTCCGACGAGGGCGATATCCGGGAATTCCGGGAAGCGCTGGCTCAGGCGCGTGAGAAGTACTACGCCACCGACGAGGACTTCCCCGAGGGGCACACCTTCGAAGCGGAGATAAGGGTCTATCACAGCAACCTTGTGCGTGCCTTCTCTCTGGCCGCCGGCAGCGAAGCGGCCGGCAGCGCGCTCGCGACGCAGGCGAGGAAGATACTCTTCGAGGAGATCGTGCTTCCCTATAACCGGCTTCTGGGCCAGTGGAAGGCAAACGACACCCTGCTGGGACTGGGGTCACGAGCGCAAGAGGCCTTCCACGAGTACCTGCTTGAGGCATCCGGCCTCCCCGGAGAGCGGTTGAGGGCGGCAGAATACGTCTTTCACCGTATTATCGAGATTATGGATGACAACAGGGCCAGACAGCGCAAGCTCTGGCGGACGCCCCGGGTGGTCTGGCTGCCGCTCCACTACGTTTTCAATATTGAGGACCACGACACCCAGAGCGAGATTGACGCCATTCTCGAGAAGTTCCTCGAGCTCGAGATGACCGCCGGCAATGACATCCACTACATCATCAATGAGCAGTTCCAGTGGGAGCTCCACCGCATGATACACGCGGCGGAGGACTACCACGTTCTGTGGATTCACGACTATAAGGGCGTGAACGCTGCCGGCACCCCCGACAGTATCGGCTACGCCATGACTACGGAAGGATATATGCGGGCCCTCATCGATAAGGTCAGGGACTTCGATAAGACGGGCAGAATCCCCACATACATCATCATAATCGACGAGTTCTATTACGCAGTAAACGACGGCAAGCTCTGGCTTAAGCTGCTCGCGGACCCGCTTCACCACAGGATGAGCCTGCCCAGGGGCTTTGAGGAGTGGGAAGAAGAGATACTCAGATTACAGGATGAACTGCGGAAGGCCGTGGCCGAATCGGAAGAGCTGCAGAACGGCCTCAGGATATACGGCGAAGACTGGCTATATAACAAGATAAGAGTGCATGTGAATATCACCAACCCCTCGGACCTTTCGTTCAGGGCTTCACATCTCTTCGACTACTTCCCGCTGGCGCCCGACAATGTGATGAGGGACCACAGGAAGATCAGCTTCTACGACGTCACCGAACGCGACCCGGGCCGCGGCGAGTCCATGTTCACAGGGATGGGAGTCGGCGAGCATTACTCCGGGCCCACGTGGGACGACAGGGCGCTGCTGGTCCGAGGGCCCGCCGCCATTTATACCAAGCACGCCGCGCGCGATGTCCTCCTTTCCCAGGGATTCAAGCCGAGCGAGATTCCCCCATGCCTCCGCCCAATCCGGAGGCCCGACGATTACACCGACATGGTCGGGGACCTGGTCGCCCGGGGATGGACTCAGCAGGCAATGCAGGCACACAACGCCACGGGTTACCTCCATCCCAAGCACGCCAACCTCGTAAAGGCGGTGCTATACAACCTCATGCCCGCCGGCTCGCATATGTACATACCGGACTCCCTCTGGAATAGCCCATTCTGGGGAGGCATGCTGGTCGGGGCCGCCTTCCGGGGATGCAAGGTGCTCGTGATCGCGCCCTCGCTCGAGAACGCCCCCTCGAGCGGAGTCCCCCAGATGTCGCGCGCCAATGAGCTCTTCACCAAGTTTGTGGTGATACAGGAAGAGATGGCAGAGGACATAGCTAATGCGGGGGGGCTCTTCAGAACAGGCGTTTACAACCTTGACGTCGACGTCGGCAACCAGATCGCGCATGCGGAGGGCGTCCAGGAGGGGCTCAAGAAGAACCCCTGGCTGCTCGACCTCATGCCCTTCCGGCCGTCCGTGAGCGGTGTCCTCGACGAGCTCGTCGACCGCCTCATCGCCCAGGGCTACGAGCCGGCCTACCTCGTGGCGGACGTCGAGAACCGTAAGCCCAAGCTTCATCTCAAAACGCAGTTCTTCGTGTCCCAGGAAGCCCTTGACGGCATACTCGGAGTTGAGGGATGGCGTGAACTTATACTCAACTACTTCCTGGCCAGGGCGGAGCAGACGAGCCTCAGGGACGAGTATTTTAGCATAAAGGACCTCCGGGGCGAGCTGTCTGACGACACCGGCAGGGTCACGAGGGCCTTCTTCCAGGCGCACACGCCCGCGGAAATAGAGAGAATGGTCATATATCTCACTCTGGGCTCACATAACCAGAACTATCGCGGCAAGTTCATGGATGCCGAGGTGCTCTACGTCGTGGGCCAGCGGGGGGCCATGCTGGCCTATCTCGACTTTCTGGGCATAATCTCCACGACCACCTGGGTCAATAGCGTCGAGGAACTCGAGGACCTGATGCCGAGGTACGGCGGCTTCAAGGAATGGCTGGGCCGCTGGCTCAAGACGGCGCTCTAGGGCCCGCCGCCGGCCGGCGGCTGAAAGGCACGTCGAGGTGTGCGTGCCGCCGGAGCGAACCGGAGAGGACGGCCCCATGCGGCAGGCGGGGTGATTAGTCTGGAGCGCGCAGTTCGAGCACGGCCCATATGGGCTTGTGGTCGCTCGCGTCGGCTTCCCAGACCTTGCCGGCCTCCAGGACGTCGAATCCCTTGACATAGATATGATCCAGCTCCAGTTCGACTATGCCCTGCGGACCCCACCTGGCGGTGGCCCCCACTCCGGCGGTGGCCCGCTCGAAGCCCACCCAGTAGAACATGGCGTCAAGGGCATTCACGGCTTCCTGTGAGACCGTATTGAAGTCGCCCCCCACTATGGCGAAGCGGTGTTCGCTCATGAGGCTCCTTACGAGCGAGTCGGCCTGCGCCACCCTGCTGTCTATATTCATCAGGGCGCTTTCCGTGTGACTGCTGACTACGAGTACCCTGTTGGCACCGGCGGCAACCTCCGCGACCGTGACGACTCTGCGTGACTTTCGGACGGGATCCTCATATGGAAGCACGACCTTTCTGTGGGATTTGATCGGCAGCTTTGAAAGTATGGCCGTCCCGAAATCCTTGCCGTGCTTTGCATGGACGACCGAGGGGTAGTAAACATACTCGCAGCCGAGGCTCTCGGCGATGGCCGAGACGCCTTCAGGGTCCATCTCCTGCAGCAGTATAATGTCGGCGCCGCTGAGCTCGGGAAATTCGCGCAGTTCAACAATTGCCAGATCGATTCGCTCGGCCAGGGCCACGTTATAGGATACGACTTTCGCGGTTCCAGAGAACTCCTCCGTCTCGGGGCGGAAGTTCCCTTCATACACCGGCCCGCCGGGTTCGGTGTACGTCTTCCGCATTCCGCAGGATGCGGCGGTCAGCGCCAGAATAACCGCGAGTGCCGCGACCGCCGAACCTCTTGGACCCCTCATAATCCTCCCGTTCAAGACCTCGTATATATGGAATCTCGACCATATCCGTGTCATTGTCAACCGGCAAGTGGACTGGAAAACGGCGACCCAAGCCCGCCATTGACAACCCCCGGAAGGCACGCCTATAATGTGGAAACGCCCGCTCACACAAGGAGGATTGCATGAAACTCGCCGCCTGCCTCGCGCTATTCTGCCTCGCCGCCGTGGCATTAACCTGCTCGCAGCAGACAGCCGTAAACGCCGACTACGATACTTCCGCCGACTTCTCGGTGTATAAGACTTACGCCTGGCTCGATGAAGTCCTCCCCCCGGACAAGATCCCCGAGCACCTGAGGACCGCCGGCGATATAACCGACAGGCGCATCCGGAGCGCGGTAGACAGCGAGATGGCGGCCAAGGGTTTCAGCCCCACGACGTCCAGCCCGGACATCGTCGTGTTCTACCACGTCGGCGTCGAAGAGAAGGTGGACGTCACGGACTGGGGATACTCCTATGCCTCCACGGGGCGTTACTGGGGATGGAACACGAGGAACGTAGACACCTACGAATACCAAGAGGGCACGCTCATAATAGACTTCGTGGACGCGAAGAGCAAGGTGCTGGTCTGGAGGGGCTCGGCGCAGAAGGTGCTCGGGAACCTGACGCCGGAGGAGGCCGACCAGATGATCAAAGACATCGTCCGGGAAGTCATGGCGCTTTACCCGCCCACGGGGCAGGCCCAGTGATGAGGATGTTCGGGACCAAGCAGGCGAAGAGGCCTTCTGTGTGATCCCTGCGGAAGGGCCGGTTCCGGCTGCCTGATACGGAAGCCGGCTAATGCGTGTCCACTATGCCTATCCCCACGCTCCACCACGAGACCGGAGCGACGTCCTCACTTTCGAATGCATAGTGATACTTGAACCGCAGCATGGCGTAGCCATAGGAGAACTGGAAAAGCGTCCCGATCTCGGCGCAGAGCCCGAAGTTCCAGGCCTTCTGCTTCATCGTATAGACGCCGATTTCTAGTTTTTCCTCTATATAGTACGCCCCTCCCCCGCCCCCGATATAGGGTATAAACCGGGGATAGTCCCTGAATGAACCGAAGTAATAGCTCGTGGTGAGAAGCACGGGAATCGCGTACAGCCGGCGCGTCTGGGTGCCGCTCACATGGCCGTCTTCAATCTCTATCGTCTTGCTGGTCACTTCGTTGAATAGGCGCCAGTCAAAAGACGCGCCCATTGTGAACTGCGGCGTCAGGAACCCCTTGACGTCGAGGCCGAAACTGCGCCAGGAGAACTTGCCGATGAACTCCCGGGTATCACCCGTTGGAAACGACGGATCCCAGGACAGGCCGGTGAGCGAGCCCTGACCGACGGCGGCAGGTGCCGAGGAAATCAATATGAGCAACGCAATCACTGCGGCCAGCAGGTTGTTCTTCATCTATCAGTCCGCTCCTAGGTATGGCGACTGGTCAAAGGCCCGGTCGATGAAGTCGACCAGTCTCTGGGGAGCGCCCGAGGCTTCCTCCATAAGCACGCCGTTCATGGCGGCCGTCCAGATCCCCTTCATCTCCTCTTCCTCATCCGCTTCCCTGATGTCACCCATGTCGATGAGAAGGGTGCCCGTTGAGAACGTGTATACGCTTCCGCTGCCGTAGTACGGACTCTGGTAATACCAGTCTGTGGTTCCGCCAGGCCACTGGCCCCACCATCCCCACCTGGGAAGCCAGGGGTAACTATACGCCTGCCAGTCGGACGAAGTGGCCGAGACCATGACGATAATGTCGGGGTCCTCGTTCTCGGGGTCACTCTCCCTCCTGTAGCCTATTGCCTGGAGATTATACTCAACCCTCTCGAGAATGAGGTCATCGTAGTCATGCGTGAGAGACTGGCCCGGATTCTGGGGATCCTGGAAATGCACCACCGAATCGGGCATAAGGTAAGTCCGTATGGAGCCGTAATCGGTTTCCTTATCGTAGAGCGTCACCACGACATCATAGTCCTCGGCGTTCTGGAAGGCGCCCTCGGGGGTGCACGACGCGAGCATGAGGCTTCCCAGGGCAGCCGCAATAAGGCCGACGGCGGCCCTGATGGCGCAAATTCTGAGCCCTCTGATTCTCATATGGCCGTCCTCCTTCACCACCACTTACCCTAACACTAACCCATGCATAAAGAATCGTCCAGAACCAAGACGGACTCGAGCGAATCCGGAACAGCTCCGTTCCGCGGCCGGGCGGCGCCTCCCGCCGCCCTCAACAGAAGAAGCTCACGCCGATAGATGGGCCGTCAATGACAACATCCAGGCCAGCATATACACCTTGCCCCGGGAGGTCATATGTAACAAGCCCTTTCCCGTAACGATACACCGATCCACGGCGTCCTGTCTACGGAAGCGGTGACCCCTTGATGAGCGATGGCTGGCCTGAGGCATTAGGTGCTCGCAAACTCCGGGCTTCTGTGCTATAAAGAGCAAGAAGCGCAACAAAGAGCATATCGCGGGAGGATACATATGAATGCGTCCTTGAGGCTCCACGGGCAGGCCCCTGTGAGGGCCTTGACCGCAATCGCCTTGCTTTGTGTATCGGCCTGCTCTTCGTCCCCCGGCATGACGCCCCTCATGGAGCATGCCGGTGTCAGGGACATGTCGGCGGCCGAACTCAGGATAAGGATGCACGAATTCGCGGTGCGCTATCCTGTTCTGATCGAGGAGGCCGCCTACAGGATAGAGGCGGGGACGGACGACCCCGAGATCTATAAGCAGGCACTGCTGTGGAAGATCTATGCCATACCGGCCTATCACAAGGCCATGTTCAGGCTGGACCCCTATGCGGCGCTCATCGATACGTGGGTGCTCACCGTACAGATGAGGGACTACTTCGCCACCGGCCCGGGAGCCGGGGCCTTCGGCGAGGGGCAGGCCGTCGCCCTCGAGGCGGCCGAAGGCATGGAGAGGGAACTCGCCGGCATTGCAGCACTGGCACTGGGCGATGACGGGGTTGCCGCGGTAAGACATGACGTCTATGGCTGGGCCCAGGATCACCCCGTTCAGAGTCACTTCTTCATTCGCGACTCGGTCATTCCCCTTGTCGCCGGGGTGATGGTCGCCCAGAAGCCGGACTGGACCGCGGGTTTCGAGTCCCTGGAGGAGAGCGTCCAGGAGCTGCGGATGCGCCTGACCGTTTACACCGACATAATCCCCAGGCAGGTTCAGTGGCAGCTGGAGCTCGCCTCGCTGGGCCTCATGGAGGTCGAGGACATCCAGGTCGCTTTCAGGGACATCTCCGAGCTACGCGGGAGCCTCGACAGGATGGACAACTCCCTGTCCGGGGGTTTCGGAAGGACTGCAGGGTCAATAGACGACGTCAACTCGTCCATCTCGGGTGGATTCGACAGGCTGGGAGTGAGGCTTGTCGACGGAATCCGAAACCAGAGGATTGAGGCTTTCGCGGGCCTGAGCACCGACCTGGAACCGGTGCTCGCCGAGCTCCAGAAGACTGTGGACGGCGCCGCGGCAGATTACGAGGCCCGCACAAGAGCGGTGGTGGACCACGCCTTCTGGAGGGGCCTGATACTCATCGGGGCCATCTTCGCCGGGCTCGCCGCTTACCGGGTCGCTACGCGTCCCCGGAAATAGGCGGTCGTTCTCCCCCCGGCTTCCCCGCCGGCCGCAGGAGAGAATAGACGTGGTCATCGTAGGGGTCAGCATCGTAGGGGTCAGGTCTGAAAATGCACAACAGCCTCAGGACCCGCCGACATTTCACCTGCGCGTGCGGTTGCTCCCGCCCTTTGCCCCGCTCGGCCGCTGCTGGGTCTGGGGCCGTTGCCGGCCCGCGGGCTGGGTGCTCTGCCAGTTATTGTAGGTCTGGGTCCTCTGATTCCCACGGTCGCGCGCCATGGACTGCCGGTTGAGATCTGATCTATTGCTATTGAAATTCTGCCTCGTACTCGGCGAGGACCTGTCGGGGCTGTTCCAGTTGCCCCCGTCCCGCGACTGCCACCCGCTGTCGGTCTTTCTGTAGACATTCCCGTTCTTATCGGCAAACACATTATTCTGAGTCTGGGCAGGTCTACTCCTGTCCGTAGTCGAACCATCCGCAGGGGATGCCGGCATTGTCGACGGCCGGGTCGATGGCTGCGTGGACGGCCGGGTCGATGGCTGCGTCGACGGCCGGGTGGACGGCTGCGTGGACGGCCGCGTCGATGGCTGCGTCGACGGCCGGGTCGATGGCTGCGTCGACGGCCGGGTCGACGGCCGGGTGGACGGCCGCGTAACGGGGCGGTCCGCCGGCCTCACTCCCGGCTTGTTTCTGTAAATGTTATTATGATTACGGAGCGCGGCGTCGGCGCGACCATGAACATAGCCCGCGCGTCGTCCGGCATAGTATCCATGGCGGTAACCATGATAATATCCGTGCCGATAGCCGTGCCTGTAACCCCATCGATAACCCCCCGGTCCCCACCAACCGCCATAATGCGGTCCCCACCAACCCCAACGCCATCCCACCCACCCGAAGCTCATACCGAAGGAAAAGCCCCAGCCGGTATAGGGATTGTAGTGGACTCCGAACCCCCAGGTCACAGGCCTCGGATAATAATATGTGCCCCACCATGGCCGGTACCACCATCCCGTGCCGTAGACGACTGTCCCCGCGTACACATAAGAGCAGGTGTATCCGGGCGTGTAACCCACATAGACGACTTCAGGCGTGGAATCATATATATAGACATACTTGACGTTATAGTGAGGGCACTCCGGGCCCATCGTCCTTATCTCATCGGGCACTTCGTCCGCTACCTCGTAAGGTCCGTCGGGCGAGCCGGATACGAACCAGACCGCGTTGTCACAGCAGTAATAGGTCCTGTCAATCATGAGCACGGCTTTGTCGGTATTCTTCGCATAATAAACACCCGAGTCGCCGCACTTCTCGAACTCCGGATCTCCGTCATAGGTGACCTCCACCGCCGCGCTGTCTCGGTGCACCGCCGCCGTCTGCGGGATCTGGTTCTCGAGCACGGCCTCCTTGGCCTCCACCGTGCCCGGGACGCTCGCCCTCACTTCTCCGATGTCCGAGTCCTCGGGGATGCTTGCAAAGTCCTCCGGCAGATCGTCCGGGGGAACGAAAGTCCAGGTACCCCCCGACATTTTTTCCGACGCATACCAGCGGCCGGCCAGAAGCACGTAGTACTTCTGGCTGTCTATCACCATTATGATGTCCGTCTCGGAGTTGGTCATATAGAGGAGACCCGTCCCCTCAATCGGCGCGAAATCTGCGGCTCCGTCAGAGACGATGAGCTCTGCGGGCTCGTCGGCAACGACGATCTCAGGGGCGACATCGGCCGAGAAACCCGCGCTGTCCATCGCCGCGGAGACCTTCTCCATGTCGTCCTCTGACATCATCTGCATCTCAGCGGCCAGGTCGCTGATTTTCTTCGGCGGCGAATCGATCTGCCTCCACTCACCTTCGAGGTTATTGGTCGAGTACCAGTAATCGCCTCCCGTCAGATAATACGTCTCAGATTGCGTGTCGTAGACTATGAAGAATGACGTGTTCACGACCGCCTTGAGGCCTTCCTCGACATCCTGCAGAACCGGGTCGCCGTCGATCAGGACCAGGACCGCGGGCTCGGTTCTGTAAATGACCCGGGGGGGATCGTTTTTGAGGTTCTCGGAGGCGGCTATCTCCTTCTCCGTGAGGTCTAGGTCAGCTATGAGCTGGTCAAGCGACATCGTCAGACCCCAGCTCTCGATCTCCGCCTTCACCACCCCTTTGAACCACTCGACCTGCTCGTCCGTCGCCTCGGGGAACTTGACCGCCGTGACTTCAGCCGATATCAGATGCACTGTCCTCTCATCGGTGTCTGTCGATACCCTGGCGTCCACCCAGGCGGCCCCGAAGACGGGCTCCTGGGCTTCGCGGCCCTTAACCGAAACGGCCGCCCGCGCGGACAGTTTGTTCCCCTCAAATGACTCCAGCTGGGGCTGGTATATGACAATAGTGGCCTCGGCCGTGTCGATCTGCTGAGGCCACTCTATCGCGCCCGATGCAGTCGACAGGCCGGCCAGGCCCACCACCACCGTCAAAGCAGTGATAATAGATTTCACCTGACAACTCCTTTTAGAAGCCCGTCCGTCCGTATAAGTGAAGATATCTTATCGTAAGGCACGACAATCTCCGTCGGCCCCATAGCATAGGGCGCGATCTCGTAATAACCGAAGTGAAAAACTAGTCCGCCGGCAGCGATACCGAAGTTGTCATTCAGATCAAACTCGCCGCCCTCGAACCAGAAGCCGGCCTCCTCGAGGCTGTCGTCTTCATCCAGTTGTCTGTCCGCCCTGAAGGCCATCTCCGCGGCCCTCGTGAGTTGCTTCCGGTACCCTTCAACCAGGATATCCTTAAGATCGATCAACGACCCGTCCGACATCCGGTAGTTGGCGAATCTCTTCCTGGAATTGGGATGGGCGCCCCCCGCAAAGGACATCTCGGTGTAGGCGATGGAGACGAGAGAGTCACACGTGAACTCGACCGAGGCCTCTCTTTCGAGCATCCAGCCCAGCCTGTAGTCCGGGAAATCGGTCTGCATGTTCTTGTAGGCCCCAATGAAGGTATCGGCCAGCTCCGCAAGAGTGCCGGGCTCCGTATCCTCATACACGGGAGCCACCAGGCGCGCCATGATATCGCGGGCGATCGCTCCCATGGCGGAATTCGCGTCCGCCCCGCTTATTTCCGGGTAGCGCACCACTACCGACGCGCAGTCCTCCTGCGGCGCCGGACAGGTGCCATACTGCTTGCGGAACTCCCTCATCTCGAAGACGAAACCCTCACCCCCGTCGGCTCTCCTGTAGTCTTCGAGCGCCGCGAGCAGCCACTCCTCAGACGTAATGGTTCTGCCGTCCTCAAGCCTCACACGGTAGGGCTTCCCGCTCATCGTGCTCTTGGTGGCGCAGTACTTGATGAAATCCTCGGGGGTCTTCACCTTCCTCTTTGCGTACTTGTATTTCTTGAGCATATGCGAGGCCGCCTCTTCCGGATTGTGCTCCTTGTCGTTACGTATGAATACGACATCCGAAGTCCGGACGAACTCCACCAGGTAATCGATGGCCTCCTCCAGGTTTTCATCCGGAGTAGCGGTGCGGGCGGGAACGGTTAAGGCGAGAACAACCGGGAACACGGCAAGCAGCAAGATTCTCTTCATACCGACCTTCCGCATATTGGAAAGGAGTGCCCCTGGCAGAATATATCCAGACCGCGTCCGCGTGTCAAATGCGCGTCACAGCGGCAGACCTGAAACCCGCCGGATCAATACAGGAACTTGACATACAGCTGGGCGCCGAAATAAGAGAATTGAAGGGACCCGACGAAATCCATAAGCGGGTAGTCGTCGCCGTCTGCCTCTACCTTGAGCTGCAGCCCGTCGACGCCCGCCCCCACTCCCCAGTGTTTCCAGCTGGAGTATTCGAGCGCCATTTGGGCGTTCAGTATGGACCCCCTGAAACTGCCGATCTTAAGGAAGAAGATGTCCAGGTTCTGTTTGAGCAACCAGCTGGGCGTGAGGATCACATCGACGCCAAGACCGAAAACCGGGAGCGGCGCGGTGATGTCCTGAGACTTGAGCTCCTCACCCTTCTTCCCGAGACCTATCGTCACCGGCATTACATAAAAGCCCAACCCGACATTCATGTCGACCCGGTTGTCGAGTACAATCGAATACTTGTACTTGGCCTTTATTATGTCGAACTTGAAGGTGCTGGTGATCGTCGTGCCCACGTAGAGCGTGTCTCCGCCCAGCTCCGGGGGCAGCTCTATATCTTCAGTGATCTCCTTCTCAGAGCGCCGGTCGAAGCTGAACCATACGAACTCGAACTTATGCCGCATGCTCTCGCCCATACGGTATGCGCCCCCGACGCGGAAGGCGTAGTCATTGGTCTTCATCCCGAGAAACTTCTCAGTATCGAGAATGAGACCGAGTCCCACATTGTCGAGCCCCAGGCGAAAAGAGCTGTTGAGGTCGGCCATGTACGCGCCCAGGTTCACGGACCCCTTCTCCCAGGGCAGCTCTGCCGCGCCGTCATCAGCAGCCAGCGCGGGACAGAAACAGACCAGTAAAGCAAGCAGCACTAGCGAAGTCTTCCGGATTGTCATATGTGTATCTCTCCCTGTCTTAAATCCGACATCTATGTCTCAGAGTCTAGTGACGCTCCACAACCCGTCAAGACATATCTCTATGCGTCCCTGTCCCTAAGGCGCGAGAATTCCTCGGAGACCTCATGTTCTTTCTCGAACTCCACAAACAGATAGCCGTCGATGAGAATTCGCGGGTCGATTCCATATCTCAGGACCTCGCCGTACACCTCTCTCTTTTGCTCGATTGGAATTTGCTTTCGCTTCGCGATCGCCCTCAGATACGCGAGATAATTCACCGTCAGAATCAGGGGATAGAAAAGAAACATCAGGGCAAGTGAAGAGCCGTTCACCCGGGTATGGTGGACCTTCTTGATCGCAAAACCGGCCACCCTCGCGAGCAGTCGCAGTTTCTGTATACCGACAGGGAACACATGCCCATAATAGACATCACCACATTCGGCGCCGTGCCCCCAGATCGAGTCCAGTTCATTGGGCGGCATCTTCTTATACGCGTATTCGCTTTCCGAAAGAAGCTGCCCGATCTTGATTCTCAGGTTGGAATAGTTGGGAGTTGTGATTAAGAGACCGCCGCCTTTCTTGAGAATGCGATTGAACTCTCGGAACATGCCGACCTGGTCGGGAATATGCTCGACTCCTTCCTGAGAGAGCACATAATCCGCCGCGCCGCTCCTAAGAGGGATGTCACGCGATAGGTCGGCCTTCCTGCATTCCAGGCCATCCACCGCGAACGACTCCGGAAAGAGGTCGAAGGCCTCAACCCGGGCTCCCAGGCTCCGTAACACGTCCGAAGAACGCCCCGTCCCTGCCGGAATATCTACGACCGTCTTTCCTGCGAATCTGCTTGAATTGGAGCGCAGGAATCGCTCCACGTAGTGATGGATTCCGCCGGGGCCCGTAAGTCTCAATACGCCTCCCCTGCTAATACTCCACGCTGTACTAAAGCAGCCGACGTCTTCGCCTGCTTACGTCCAGGCCTCTCGCGCCGGTACCCTGAGGATTACAGCATAGAGCACCGGCAGCACCACCAGGACTGAAACCGTGGCCACGCCGAGACCCCGCCATTATGGTCACAGCCATGGCGGCGGAGAACGCGCCACCCGGAAGCGGTATCATTCCCATGATTGTTGTGACAGCAGCCATCGAAACCGGCCCATCGCTGACAAAGCCGACAGTCACCGTGCGCGCCTGGACGTCCCCGGCGAGAGCGCCGACGAGAATACCTGTCGCCAGAAAGACGACAAGGGGGGCGCAGACTATAACTGATCGTCGCATAGACGTTACCTCACAGATGAAGGATGACTGAGGTTCAGATGCTAACCGGCGCTCAGCGTATTCGAAAAGCGGGCTCGAGTCAACTCACATCTGGCAGAGGGGCGTGCCGAAGCACGCCCCTTCATTATCCCACCCGGCCCGACCGGACCGCAAGTCCTCAGGCCGCCTACTCCAGATAAGCCAGTCCCACCATGAGCGCGACGTACTGCATGCTCTCCGCGCTACCCGACTTGAATGCGTAATTATATCTCAGCGTTACCATCAGATAGGTCTCGAACTTCAGGTTGACGAACATCCCGGCCTCGGGAGCGAGCCCGAAGTGCCAGTTGCGGTCCTCAAATGCGAAGACGCCTATCTCGTGCCGGGTCTCGATCCAGTAAGCGCCAAGACCCATTCCCAGATAGGGTATGTATTTCTGGTAGCGGTCGCGGGTGTTGACGAAGTGCCAGTGCGTATTCACCAGGAAGGGCGATGTGCTTATCCGCCTGAACTGGCCGCCTGTCACATGGCCTCCCTCTACGGGCCACGTGCCGGTCTCCTGCTCGTGCAGGGTGGTCCAGTGCCAGGAGAGTCCGAAAGAGAGATTATCGTTATGGAACCAACGGCCTTCGAGGTTCCAGCCCCTCCAGCTCACCGCGTCTATGAACTCCCGCGTGTCGCCCAGCGCGAATGACACGTTGTAGGTGGCCCCTCCCATGGAACTAAAGGCTTGCGCCGACGAAGAGAGGGCGAGCAACAGCAGAATCGCAAGTACGTATTTCATATCTGTCTACCTCCCCTCGCTCGTTCCAAGGTACGGTGACTGTGCGAACGCCTGATTTATGCTGTCCTCGATCCGGTTTCCCACGCCCGCCGATTTATCATTCAATATGCCGTTCACGGTCGCAGCCCAGGGCACGGGCACGATCTCATAGTCCTCGTCGGCGTTCTTGGCGTCCCACATGTCTATGGAAAGCGTGCCGGTAGTGTACGCGTACGAGACCTGAGGCGGCCCGGGATAGCCCCACCACCAGCCGGGGCCCCACCAGCCCCAGCCCGGATATGAGGGGTAATACGGGTACCATACGCTGTACCAGTCGCTTGATGACGCTCCCACCACTATGTAGAGGTCCGATGGGTCCGCCGAGTCGGCGTCCGCCTTGAACTGATATCCCAGATCATTCATGTTGGACTTGATCGTGGCTATTATGAGCGCGTCATGTGCCCGGCTGAGATTGTCGTCGGATGTGTCCTCCGGGTCCCTGTAATGGTAGACGGTGTCCTCCATGTAGTAGGTGACGTACTCGTTGAAGTCCTGTTCCTTATCGTAAAGCGTCAGCACCACGTCGTAGTCGGCCACCGAGTTGAAGTCGGAGCTCGGATAGCATGAGCAGAGCAGCAGCAGGAGGACAACTCCAGCCGACGCCACCGCCCCCGCCGAAAGAAACTTGAGTTTGCTGAAACCACTGTGCTTCATCTTCTCAACCTCCAGTGAAGAACTGACTTGGAGAATCCCGTCAGGGGGTTACTTCTGCGTGATCACCTCCTTGCGGCGACTTCCTCCGTCGATGTAAGGGGTAGGCCTCTTTTACGGCTCAATACCTATGTCAGATCATAACTGCCCTAGAATGAGAATCCAAGTACGAACTTATACATGCGGTACTTGAAGGAAGCCTCCCTTATGAGGCTCGCGCCCTCGTCGCCCCCTATGGCCACGGGCTCACCACTTCCGCGCAGCTCCGAGCCCCAGCCGAGGCCCAGGCCCAGGGTGAACCGGGCCTTCATTACCCTGAATGTGGACCCAATCATTATGCTGTAAATGTCCCAGTCGCTCACCGACAGGTTGGTCTGGACGTCCCTTCTTTTGGATGAGAAGTCCGTGGAGAAGCTGGCATAGGCTTTTACATCCTCTCCCAGTGTCTGCTCGATTCCCAGGCCGAAGTTGAGCACGCCGCGCGCCGCATGGGTAACCCCCTGACTGAGAGTATCTCCATGGGTCTGCCCCACGAAATCACCGGCACTGATGACATCGTATTCATCGACCGGGAAGAAATACTCCACGCTGAAGTGCAGGCTCGTATTGTCCAGGCTGTAGTTGGCACCGGCCCCGAGCGAGAGGGGCATCTTGTGATGGGCTTTGAGCCCCTCCTGGTACCGGACGGCCATGTAATCTCCCCGATTCGGCGGATCGCCGGTTTCATATCCCGCTTTCGTGTGGTTGGTGCCGACCTTGGCGTCGCTGTAAACGCTCAAATTGGGCGTCGTGAGTGTCAGCCCGCAGGAAATACCCTGGAAACCGAATGAGACTCCCATCTTAACCAGAATCCCGTAGTCGGAGTATCTATAGTACCCGATGTCCTGCGTACATGCCAGATTGCCGCGCTGGTCCAGAGCCTGGGTGCTCACGCCGAGACTTGCATCGTGATTCCTGAAGGTGCCGTAGGCCGTAAGGCCGAACCCTATGCCGGACCTGAGACGCCGGGCCCAGCACAGCCCGACCCATGTCTCACTCAGTTCTTCGTTAAGGTTCAGGTCACCTGCGAAAGCGCTGAGATCGATGGTATCCGGCAGGTCATAGACCCCCTGGACCACACTGCCGTAAAAGTCCAGGCGGACGCGGTGGCGGGTGAGAACCGAATAGCCCAGGCGATTCGACCCATGCCAGTCGACTTTGAACATACCGGCCACGACGATCGGCACCTGGTTGAGATTGGATGACCTTATGTCGATGTCGGTGCCACCTATGTCCTTCATCCAGACATTCGGGTAGTTGAACACCGTAGAGGTCATAACGACGTCGAGGTCTTCAGTAAGCGGAAGCGCTCCGGGATTATAGTACGTGGCGCTGAGGTCCATTACCGACCCTATGAGGGCTCCGCCCAGGAGTGAGGCTCTTGCGCCGTAGGTAAGCGTCCAGTAATGCGAGTCCTGCCCCCACAGTGGCGTGGATAGAGCCAACACCGCTATGGCCGCCATACCTGCCCGTAAGGTCAGGGACAGCCGGAATCCGGCCCTGTAACCGCCAGTTTTCAGGAGCATTTAACCTCGTCCACATGCCAGAAGACAGACTGGATTCTACATTCACGGCCTCCGGACGTCAATCCAAAGCGCGGCTATTAGGGTTGACACGCTGCAGGACCGCATTTACAATAAGCGCGCACAGGATCCACCGGGGCAAGTCGATGGAAAGCAAGGAGGTATTAAAATGAGACTGGTTGCCGCAGCTTCAGCCTGCCTCTTACTGGCTATGCTGGCCGGGTGTTCATCAGTCGATGTCAAGACCGATTACGACCCGGACGTCGATTTCAGCAAGTACAAGACTTACGCCTGGGTCGGAGACAGCGGAGTCATTGAAGGAAGCGCACTGGCCGATTACCCGCTGGTCGCCAAGCGCGTCGCCGAGTCCGTGAACAGGGACCTGAAGGCCAGGGGTTTTGCCATGGTGGACGACCCCGAGAGCGCCGACTTCGCGGTAGTGATTCACGCGGGCACCCAGGAGAAAATGCAGGTTACCAATTACGGGGGCTACTCCGGATACTACAGGTACGACCCGTGGTGGGGACCCTATGGCGGCCACACAGACGTCAGCTACTACACCGAAGGCACCCTTGTTATCGACTTCGTGGACGTCGGGACCAAGGAGCTGGCCTGGAGGGGACTGGGGACCGCCATAGTGAAGGGCTACAGCACTCCCGAGGACGCACAGAAGAACATAGACAAGGTCGTCGACAGAATCCTGGCCGGTTTTCCGCCCAAGTAAGGCAGAAACACAAAATTCATAGAAGAGAAGCGCCGTTGCCCGCGGGTAGCGGCGCTCTCTTTAGGCGATCCCCTTTCCCAGTTCTATCCAGACGCTGAGGATCTTTCTATACCTTCCTTCGATATCGCGCTTCGCCCGTCCGCCGCCGGGAAGCCTTTTTCCGGGCCAGAGAAGCACGAAAGGCGTGGCTACCACCAGGGCCACCGGCAGCAATACCATGAAGATCATGAAGAGCATGACCATGAATACGGTTTGAAATAAATCGCCCAGGCTGCCACTCACCTCACTTTCAGGGTCAGCACCCAACGGCGAAGCCCGTCGTGCTCTCTGTACTCCATTTCATCGGCATATTCGCCCAGCGCCTCGCGGAGCTCAGACTCCGCAGGGAAGTTCTTGACGACCTCGAATTCGGTGCCGTCGTCGAATCTCCGCATGTGAATGCAGTTCCCGTCTTCATCGTAATGCGAGAACATGGCGTCAAGACCGGGGCTCGGCAGCATATCGAGAAGAACCACTGCGCTTCCCCGCCGGAGCTTCTCCATCATGCTCCGGGCAAACACCGGCACATGGGACCGGGGAATATGCGACCACCAGTCCGCGGCGAATGCCGTGTCGAATTCACCCTTCACTCCTTCGAGCGAGTATGCGTCCTCATTGAGAAAAGTGACATTGTCCCGTGCATAGGTCTTCGACCGGGCAATCCGGAGGTAGGCCGGACTCCGGTCGGTGGCGACAACCGCCTTTGCGCGCCTGGAGAGGACCTGGGTCCAGTTACCTGTGCCGCACGCGATCTCGAGCACGTCCCTGTCACTGACGAAGGGCTCGACCCACTCGATTATGGGCGCAAGCAGCTCCTCCATGGCCTCGTTGGTCGTGTACCCCATGAACTTGTCATGCAGCGGCGCCACCTTGTCGTAATAGGCGTTCATCTCTTCGATTCGTCTCCTGCCCCTCATCTCACTTGCCCCTCTTATGCCTGTAGTACCTCCGGTACCAGGAAGAGGACTTCTTCCAAAGCTGGAAACCCGCGTCGCCCGGAAACATGTTGACCCTGAAGACCTGGAAACGGTCGTCCTCGATATGAAGTCCGCCCGTGTCTGTTGATATGCCGAAGGTGAAGCCGGCCTGCTGCGTCAGCCTCTTGACGCGCTCGTCCACGCGCCCGCCCGGATAGGCGAAGGAAACGACCTCCGCCCCGAGGTCGGCCTCAAGGCGCCTCCTGCTCTCTTCGATCTCCCATTTCGCCTGGCCGTAGTCCATGGCCGTGAGGTCCGGATGCGTCATGGAATGGGCTCCAATCTCCCAGCCCGCTTGAAGAAACGCCTTCTTCTCCTCAAGCGTCATCAGCGGGTCATAGTGGTCACCGCGGTCGGCGTCCCAGAAATTGTAGTCCGCCGAATTGTCTCCCAACAGGAACAGGACGCCCCTGAATCCGAACTCATTCATCATGGGAAGGAGATTGGTGAAATTATCCCGGTAGCCGTCATCGAAAGTCAGGATAATGGGGCGGCGCGGGAAGTCGCTCATGTCCCTCATACCGCTTGCGAATTCACCGTATTCCCTGAAGGTGATGGCAGTGAATCCCCTTCTCCGGAAGTACTCGAGATGCCTCCTGAAATTCGCCCTTGTTATGTAGACCCCGTGCTCGGTTTCGAAAGGCTCATCGGGTATCTTGTGATACATGAGCACCGGTATGTGCCGCGGATAGCGTTTCTTCATGCGCGCTGATTCGTATACCCTCATCACGTCTCGGGAGACGCTTTCGGCGTCGTACTCCCGGACGACCTTGCTGCGCAGGGACGGCGCGGCAACCGGCGCCGTCAGCAACGACCGGGCATGCGTCCTTATAAGATCGAAGTCGGGCTCCTTCCTGACGGAGGTGGGCAGAATGTCGCCGAAGTTGGACGCCATGGCATCCTCGAGGTTCGCTTCCGTCACCACGCCGTGCGAGACGTCTTCGCCGACCGCGACGACAGGGCGGCCCAGGTAAAGCGCCTCAACCGCGACTCTCCCGGCGCAGACTACAACACTGCTGCGTGCGATCCACGCGGCAAGATCATCGACGAAGCCCGGAGTCTCGAGACGACCGCCGTGTTTTTCCGACACCTTCTTCACCCGCCGGTAGCCTTCACCCGGGAGGTCTCCGGCGTCACCCCCCAGTATGAATGCCTTGAGATCGTCATTCTCGGCAAGCAGTGGATCTATTACCTCTTCCACCACCTTCACTATATTTTCTCCCTTGGGACCGTTCGTTCTGCCGACTATGGCTATCGTCCGGCCGCTAACGGGGCCGGTCTCACTCGCACGGGAAGAGCCGAGCGTCGAAAAATCGAGCCCGTTGCGGATAAGCTCAATCTTGCTGCGCTTCATGCGCATTTCATTGACCAGATGCTCCCGCAGGTTCTCGCACACGGCGATGACCCGGTCGCCGTATATGTCGAACCACCGGGCCGAGGCATGCGGGAACTGCCTGCCGTGGACAGTTGAAACAAGAGGTACGCCGCTCCCCCGGGTTGCGTAGTAAGCTACCCAGCTCGCGGCCCGCGAGTGGGCATGGACTATGTCGATGCCCCTTTCCCTAATTAATTGTCTCAGGAACCAGATGTTCTTGAGGCGCTGCGGGTACCTGCGGTTGGCTATTGGCCGGCTGTAGAACTCACCCCGCACGGGGGCCGTCAGGGTATCCGACACAACTAATATCTTGTGGCCCCGCGCGGCGTGCTTCTCGGAAAGTGCGGAGACATAGAACTCGGGGCCCGAGGTGAAAATCTGAGAGAGGACGTGCAGTATCCGCATGGCGCTAGTCATGCCTCAGAGCGGTGACAGGGTCAACCCTGGCCGCCTGCACGGCCGGATAGAGCCCGGCAGCCAGGCTCACCACCACCGAGAACGCCACCGCGCCCAGTATGAGCCACGCGGGAAAATGGAAGAAGTTGATGAAGGGAGCATCGTCAGGCAGCAGATAGGAGTTGGCCACGAAATTGGCTATCTTGGTCACAACCCAGCCCAAGAGGAGACCCAGTAGAGCCCCGACAAAACCGATGGCCCCGGCCTCCACAACGAAGATCATCTTGATGTCGTTTTCGCTCCCGCCTATGGCTTTCATCACTCCGATCTCGCGCCTCCGCTCCAGTATGGACATGACCATGGTGTTTATGATGCCGAGGGCCGCGACGACCAGCGCGATAGTACCCACCGCGCCAAGCACCGCGTCCATGATCATGAATCCCTTCTTGATATCCTCGAGCTGGTCGGCAATCGAGAAAACACTGAGCCCCATGCTCTCAATGCTGTCCCGCGCGGCTTCGACATTGCGCACGTCGCCGACGCGGACATAAATCGACGCGTAGGCATCTCCCCTTCGCTGCCTTCTGAGGATTTCCCATATGCTGGAGAAACCAAGGCTGGGAATTCGCTTTCCGGTCTCCATGGGGATGAGCAGTCCCGCGTTCCACGCGTTGCTGCCGAAGGCGGCCGAGCGCTTCATGATGCCGCCGATAGTGAGCCTGGTCTCTATCTCCTTAACCGGGATATCCCTGACGAGAGAAAACGCCTCCAGGGGATTGGTCGGTATCCGTGACACGTCAAGGGTTGAGGATATTACGACTATTTCAGTCCCCAGAATGGAATCCGGGTGAACCGAGCGGGTCTTGCCCGTTGTATCTCTCCCGGCGGCCCCGCTGGGTTCCTCCTCCACCAGTATGCCCATGCGCTCAAGCGTCTGCCATCTCACTACCACCTCATTCGACTCGTCATCGTCATAGAACCGGCCGTAGGCGGTCTCGCTGAACGGCTTGTAGGCGCCCATGGAGGCCGGCAGCGCCCTGAGCATGGTTCTCGTCTCGCTCCCATTCACCTGGATCCTCACGGGAAAACGCAGTTCGGGAAAGGCAAGCTCCACTCCTCCGACACCGCGAATGTCCTCCAGGGTCTCGTCGGTGAGGGGCTCGGGGACCTCCTCCATCATCTCACGCACCCGGTCGGGATCGGCCTCAGCCATTTCCTCGACGTCGGCCGCAGTAACGAAGAGGCTCGTGAATAGGTCGTTCTCTTCGAAGGTCTCGGTGATGTTCTTCTGCATCCCCGTGCCGAAGGACACCATCGAAGTAAGCGCGCCGATGCCGATTATGACGCCGAGCGTGGTCAGCGCGGTCCTCAGCTTGGTGCGCCTCAGGTTGTCGAAGCCCAGCTCCACCATGTCGAGGAGATTCACGAGGCTCTCCCCTCCTCCCCGCTTCCCACGACCCGGCCGTCCAGGAGTTCCACAATCCGGCTCGAGACCTCGCGCGCAAGGGCCTGTTCATGCGTGACCATGATCGCCGTGAGGCCGGCGTCCCTGTTGAGGCCGGCAATGAGGTCGATGATCTCCCTTGCCGTGGAGCTGTCCAGGTTTCCGGTGGGTTCGTCGAGGAGCAGGGCATCCGGCCCGTTGGCGAGCGCGCGCGCAAGGGCCACCCGCTGCGCCTCTCCCCCGGAGAGCTCGGAGGGATTGTGGTCGAGCCGCCGTCCCAGGCCGACCCGCCTCAGGAGATTCGTCGCTCTCGGCCTTCTTTCGCCGCGCGGCACGCCCCCGAAGGTGAGAGCCAGCATGACGTTTTCGAGCGCCGACCGGTGAGAGATGAGGTTGAAAGACTGGAAGACCATGCCCACCGTATGGCGCCTGTGCCTTGCCAGTCCGGAACGGTCCATGCCGGCGAGGTCGGTCCCGTCCACGACGATGCTGCCCGAGGTCGCCGTGTCCAGGCCGCCGACCAGGTTGAGGAGCGTTGACTTCCCCGAACCCGATCTCCCCACAATTGATATGAACTCGCCCCGCTCGACTTCAAGCGACACTCCCCTCAACGCTGGGATCTTCACGCTTCCCTTGCGATAAACCTTCCTGAGGTTGGCTATCTCAATGAACTTCACGCTTACCCCCGTTTTATTGCTCTCGACTGTACGGCTCATCCTCGGTAAGGGGTTTACCCATGTTGCGTATATCGTCAAGCTTATAGCCCATGGCCTCATAGAACTTTATGGCGCTGTCGTTCCCGGCCCGGACCTGGAGGTTGATCTTGGGACAGCCCATCGCGAGAAGCCTCTCCTCCGCCGCCTCCATCATCCTGGCGGCGATGCCCCGTCGCCGGCAATCTGGATCGGTGGCAAGGTAATTGATCCATCCCCTGTGGCCCTCGTAGCCGGCCATGCATGTCGCCACAAGCCTCCCGCCGAGTTCGCCGACGAGGAAGAGGTCGGGATTGACCCTGAGCTTCCGCTCTATGTCCCGCTTCGGATTATTCCATGGCACGACTAGATTGCATCGAAACCAGAGGTCGATAACGTGCTTCTCGTCTGCGGGCTTGTACGGCCTCACGACCAGAATGTCGCTCACGGTATTCCCCCACCACATACGTTAATAGCGGCTGCTCTCTTCCGTGTTCTGCAGCGTCGCCGTCACCATGCTAGCGGAGTCGGCAGCGGTCCGTCAACCGGAAGGGGGGCGAGTTTCGCCGGAGACCCGGCCGGTTCCCAGCTTGAAGTAGTCGTAGAGAGGGGCGATGGACTTCCTGAGGAGGATCTCTGAATGCCCCCTTACGACAAACTCCTTGATCTCGCCGATGACTTCATAGCCCAGTCTCTCATACAGGCGCCGGGCGGCGGGATTGAAGGATGAAACACACATGAAAACATTGGGACTCTCCCTGAACATCCTCTCCTCGGCGAAACGGACAAGTCTCGTGCCGATACCCTTGTTCCTCCAATCCGGCGCGACAGCAACGGTCTGGAGGTACCCGGGAAGCGGGCCGTCCATCCGCAGGATAAGAAATCCGGCGATTTCATCACCGACCCTGGCGACGTAGGTCTCTCTCCTCTTGTCTCCCATCATCCTGACCGAATCCTCATAGGTGCGCTTCAACGTTATCCACGGCTCCGAGCTCACCATGATCCGCGCGCAGGTTTCTATCTCCTCCGCGCCTGAGATCGGCCTTATCTCGATGTCGCGACTCGCTTCTTTCATCTTTGTCCCCTATTCTCGGGTCTCCTCCAGGTTCTCGAGCGGGACCCAGCCCTCATCTCCCCCCTCGGTGCGAACCCAGGCCCACCCGCTCTCGGTGAATCGGGAAATCACCCGGTCACCCCTGTCGACGGGCACCTCACGGGACGTATAGTCCCTCAGCATGACACATGTATCACCCTCGATCCTGACCCAGGACTCGGGCACCCACGCGCCGGCGCCACCTTCCCACGGGCACCAGACCCAGCCGGCCCACATGGTCGGCCTCCTCTCGAACCTGAGCCTCGCGCCACGCCCGGCTTCAAGCACGAAACCCGAATCGGGTCTGTGCGGCCCAGTCACCCTCAGTCTTCTGTCCAAATCAGTTCCCCTCACTCCATGTCTCTATCGAGAGACTCCCATCGGCCCCTGGCGATGGCGAAGTCAATACGCTCCAAAGCCTCGCCCCTCACCGAAAGAGAGGCGCGGTGCGGAGATCTCGACACTTCTTCAAAACCCGCCGAAACGGCGCACCTGATCATGCGCTTGTTCCCGGTCCATGTATTCATCCTTATCTCATGGAGGCCCTTATCGACGAATAGATGATCGACTATGAGTCTCAGGGCCTCCGTCCCATAGCCTTTTCCCCGGTCGGCGGGCTCAGCCACACATATGCCGACGCGGACCGAGCACACCGCCGCGTCGTATTCATAGCAGTTGATCCATCCGATGTGCTTTCCGCTCAGAGTGTCTATCTGAAACCGCTGCCACAATCCGCCGGTCTTGTCCGCGCCCCGGGCTTTGAGTCTATCCTCGAACGCCTCGCGAGTGACCGGTTCAAACGGCCGGTCGGGGTGGTCGTAGTAAGCCCATTCCTCCATATTGAACCACCTGAACATGTCCTCATCGTCACCTCCGCGGGGCTCATCTCGCAGGACTATGTGACGTCCTTTTACAAACATCTCCGGGCTCCAGGGTATTGGTCGGAGACAGGCCCGGTGCGCTCCGAGCCTCAGATGTCCGGGTGTCTCCGCGGAACGAGTATACACGGTCGCCGGCCGTCATGAAAACGCCGTTTTGTCAGGGCTCAAACCGGTACATGGTCACTGTATTGTCATAGAAGTTGGGGACGACGAGCAGTCCGGCCCCCGGAACAAACTCCAGGTCGGCTGCGAATGCGCCCGTCCCGGTCGTGTCCAGAACTTTGACGACTTCGCCCGAAGGGCTCACTCTGTATACCTTTCCCCGCCAGTGAGATACAATGTAGTTCCCCTCTCCGTCCAGTTTGACTCCATCGATGATCCCGGAACCGAGGTTGGCGATAGTGTTGACCTCCCTGGTCTCAAGGTCGGCCGACTTAAGACATGTGTCGCCGTTGTTGCCCCAGACGAGCCTGTCGCCGTCGACGATGAGGCCGTTGGGGTCGCTCACCTCATCGCCGCCCAGCCACTCTTCGAACTCGCCACCGGAGAAGCGGTATATGATACCCCTGGGCGGGTCGGAGATATAGAAATTGCCGCGGTCGTCGACGGCGATGTCATTGGGCATTCCGGCGTTTACGATCGCATGCCTCTGGCTGATCTCCCCGGCGCCGGTGCTGATCTCGACGAGGCCGCCGCGCTCGACCACCATGAGCCTGTCGCCCGCCACCGCGATGCCCGTGGGGTTGTTGATGCCTCCTACCCACTGAGGGTTTTCTATCCGGCCGTCTTCGGAAATAACCGATACGTATTGCAGTCCCTGACCCATGCTGGGATTGAAAGCGTCGTAGTTGGAAACATAGTAGACCTTGCGCTGCGGGTCGTAGGCCACGGACTCGGGCGTCAGGAGCTCGGCCGGCGTCTCCCACAGTTTGCTCAGGCGCTCGTCCTCGTATATCGCGCCCGCGTCGCGGGCCATGATGCCCCAGCCGCCGAAGTTCTCGACCACGAGCAGCATAAGCTCGTTGGCCCCCCTCTTCATGGGCACGTGCACCGCGTCGAAGAGCCCGACGATGCCCTGGAAGCCCGGGTCCCTGCTCATGTATGAAGAGTTGCCCGAGAACACCAGCGCGCCGTTAAAGAAGACGCTCACGGCGTCCGAGTAGCCGAACTGGATCTCCTTTGTCTTCTCCTCGTCCGAGTAAATTGTGGCGCGCGCGAATACGCAGTCGGGCTCGCGGCCGGTCCTGCCGTATAGACGCGCGATATCGAGGAGGCCGCCGGGCTCGGGAACCGCCTTCTGCCACACGGGCTCGGCGATTTCCTGCTCCCCGGGCATCAGATCGAGCTCGATTTGCGAGTACTTGTAGGGCTGGGAGATCTCCCACTCCATCACCATGCCGGCGGGCGTGTCGACCCTGGGCGGCGGATCGAACTCGAGGCTCGCGTCCTCCCTGTAGGAGAAGTTGGAGAAATAGGAAGTGCCGTTGGTCATCTGCTCGAGGCCGATGGTGCCGCGGCTCACGCCATGCTTGAGGTCGTGAATCTCGAGATCGGGCTCGTCGCCCTCTCCGATGAAGACCCGCGCCTGCGTACCCTTGACTTCGAGCCTGATATGCACCCACTCATCATACGGGATCTCGCACGGGCCCGTGCAGCCGTTTCCGTTATACAGCTGCCAGCCCCTGATGCCGTTTATGCACGGCGTGTACTGCATGGCGCCGTCGAAGAACTTCATGGCGTGCGGCCGGATGTAGAAGCTCTCGTAGTTCTGGGGCGACTGTATGCGGAAATTGATGCCGGGGTAGCAGCGTTGCCAGGACGCGGCTATGTCGACTTCTATCACGCCGTCCTGAAACTCCACTCCGTCGAGATAGGCGGTCCCCAGGAGGGCCCTCCTTCCCAGGTGGTCAACGACCTGGCCGTTGACCATGACCCACCGGTCCGAGTCGAAGTCGACGGTCTCGCCATGGACCCTCGCTGCCGGGGCCAGGAGCGCCGTGACTGCGAAGAGCAGTATGCCGATTCCGCCGGCGACGCGCTTGTGCTTCATCGCTTTCCCTCCTTAAGCATGTTATGGCCGACCTGATTTGTCATGCTGCCTTATCGTGCTGCGGGGTGCCAGAATAATCGCAGTTCATGGAGGCAGTTCAGGGAAAGGATGCGCTGCTCCTCAGAGCACTCGCCATTACTCTATACAAATAAGCGGGATTTGGCCAGCCCAATTGCCGGCTGAAGTCAGCCCGGTGCCGCCGGTCGCCCCACCCTGGACGCGCATTACCGGCACTGCGCACGCGCACCCCGCAGACCGAGCGCCAATTGGCTTGACGTCCGCTCCGCAGTGCCTTAATCTGACCACACTCCATAACCCGCCGGAAGCGAGCCTTTGAAGCGAGACGTCTTTAAGGGATTGGGGGTTATGAGTACGCGTCACGGTCGGCCACAATGGGCAGCAAGGCTGACGGCTCGGACGCATCCCGCCGAGATCGGCGTAGTCAATCAGGGTCTGGAAAGAGGAAAACAAGCATCGAGAATTCCAGGGCGCCGCTTACCCGGGGAGGGGACGGCGTGAGACAGGGGCCAGGGCTTGCTCGTTCCCCGGGCGAGTCCTGCTTAACAGGTCAAAGGAGGCCGAGCATGAAACTGCTCACCAGCATCAAGCTCTACATCGCCCTCCTCCCCTTCGTCATCGGCGGATGCCAGATGTCGGGGGAAGGTTCAAGGGGTGATGACTTCGCCAAGTACGGCCAGGAGTTCAAGGGCAAGATTGCCAAGTCCTATGAGGAATCCGAGGAGTGGTGGCCGACGCCGCCCAAGCCCAAGCCGGGAACGCCCAATGTAATCATCTTCCTTCTGGATGATACGGGCTTCGGACATCTCACATCCTTCGGGGGGCTCTGTGAGACGCCACACATTGACGCCCTGGCCGAGAACGGGCTCAGGTACAACAACTTCCATACCACGGCTCTGTGTTCGCCGTCACGCGCGTCCATAATGGCGGGACGCAACCATCACCGCATCGGCCTGGGGTCTCATTCGCTCACGGCTATGGGCTTCCCGGGCTACAATGCCTACCCGCCCGAGTCGGGCAAGTCGGTCGCCAAGCACCTGCAGAAGGCCGGCTTCGTGAACTACGCCATAGGGAAGTGGGACCACACGCCGCTTTACGAGGTTTCAGAGAGCGGGCCGTTCGACCGCTGGCCGAGCGGCGAGGGCTTCGACCACTATTACGGCTACATGGCCGCCGATGCTGACAATTACCGCTCGCTTATCTGGCGCGACCACTACCCCACTGAGGACTGGATGGGTAAGCCCGGTTATCATTACAGCGAGGCCATGGCCGACGAGGCCATACGCAATATTACGTCGCATGTGTCGGTCTCGCCCGACAAGCCCTTCATGTTGTTCTGGGCGCCGGTGGCAATGCACTCGCCGCATCAGGCGCCGCCTGAGTACATAGAGCACTACAAGGGCAGGTTCGACATGGGCTGGGATAAGGCCCGCGAGATCATCCACAAGAAGCAGATCGAGATGGGCATCATCCCGCCCGGAACCAAGCTGACCAAGCGCACCAGGGACATCCCGGCATGGAATTCGCTGAAGCCCGAAGAGCAGAAGCTCTACGCCCGCCAGATGGAAGTCTTCGCGGCCATGCTCACGCACGTGGACGCACAGATCGGGCGAGTAGTGGACGTCCTCAAGCGCACGGGCCAGTTCGAGAATACCATCATCTTCGTGACCTCGGACAACGGCTCATCCGGAGAAGGAGGCCTCACAGGGAGCTTCAACGAGACCTATGTGCTGAACGGTCTGCAGACACCGTTCGATGCCAATATGTCGCATTACGACGGCTGGGGCGGCCCCGACACTTACCCGCATTATCACGCGGGCTGGGCGCTTGCCGGGAACACGCCCTTCCAGTATTTCAAGCAAATCGTCCACCGGGGGGGCATTCAGGACCCGCTTGTTATCCACTGGCCCGAAGGTATCAAGTCCAAGGGTGAGGTACGCAACCAGTACCATCACATCATCGACATAGCGCCCACCATCCTGGACGTGACCGGCGTGGAGTTCATGGAAGAGATGGACGGCCACCGCCAGATGGATCTGGACGGTGTGAGCATGGCTTACTCTTTCGATATGCCTGATGCCCCCACGCAGCACCCCGAGCAGTACTACGAGCTATTCGGCAATCGCGCCATATACCAGGACGGCTGGAAGGCGGTCACCATACACGGCAACCGCATGCCTTGGATTCTCGCTACAACCTCGCCGTTTGAGGATGACGTGTGGGAGCTTTACCACCTCGACGAGGACTTCTCGGAGGCTGTAAACGTAGCCGACCAGTACCCGGAGAAACTCGAGGAGCTTAGAGAACGCTGGGAGGAGCTGGCCTGGGAGAACAATGTCTACCCGCTGTATGACGATATGATCATGCGCGTTGCAAAGCAGCAGGACCGGCTCTTCGGCGACAGGAAGGAGTTCGTTTACTACACGCCCGGAGCACGCCGCATTGCTGAGAAGGCATCCGCCCCGGTCAAGGCTCGCTCCCACTCCATCGAGACAACCCTCAACCTCACCGGCAGGGAAGAGGGCGTGATCGTCGCCTGCGGCGGCTTCACCGGCGGCTACACGCTGTTCATAAAGAACAACAGGGCCTATTACGACTACAACTACTACAATGGCCTCTATTACACGTTGGAGTCGCCGAGGCTCGGGAAGGGCGAGGTGCATATCAAACTCGACTTTATTGAGGACGGCGGCACCACGCCGGGCATCCCGGGCGGTAAAGGCTACCTCTACATCAATGGCAAGGAGGTCGACGAGGTCGAGATGCCGGAGATGCATATCTCGACTTTCTCACTCTCGGAGACCTTCGACGTGGGCATAGACGCCGGAACTCCCGTGAGTAGCAAGTACAGGCAGAAGAACCACTACCCCTTCACTGGTGATCTCGACAAGGTCATCGTGAAACTGACGGAGTAACCAAGAGATCAAGCTCGCGGCCGGCCGGCCTACCGGTTATTCCGGAGGTCCTCTATCAGCCTGTCACGATCGGCCTCATGCCCCTTCCTGAGCACGATAGGGCCGTCGAGAGCCGCGATGATAGCGGGGTCGCGCTCGTAAACGTCTTTTCTGAAGTTGCACCCGCCGTCGAGAGTCGTAAACGCAGTCCAGTAGAGAAGCAGCGTCGGGACGGGCTTCGTGAGATAAACGTTCTCTTCCTTACCCGTATCGAGCACCTCCGCGATCCTGGCCTGGTCGTAGCCCCTGTCGGCCAGCAAAATCTCCGCCAGCTCAAAGGGATGCTGGACGCGTATGCAGCCCGAGCTGAATGCGCGCTCTGCCCTGTCAAAGAGGGACTTGCTGGGTGTGTCGTGCAGAAAAATGAAGTGTTTGTTGGGGAATATGAATTTGACCCGGCCGAGCGCGTTTCCTGGCCCGGGCTCCTGCCTGATGGTGTATGGAAGATCCGGGCCCCGGTATTTTGACCAGGCGACGGAACCCGGGTCGACTGCCTTGCCGCTCCTGTCGAGGACAACCATGTTCTCTTTCTCCAGATACCCGATGTCCTTCTGTATCGCCGGAAGCACGTCCTTCTCAAGAATCGTGGGCGGCACCGTCCAGGTCGGGTTGAAGACGATGTATTTCATGTCGGCCCTGAAGACCGGGGTCTGCCGATAGGGCTGGCCCACCTGGGCCCTGGTGCTCCACCGAATCCGGTTATCTTCGACGTAATTCACGCGGAAGCCCGCGATATTGACCATAACGAATGTGTCTGTGAAATCCTGCAGCACCCAGCGGGCGCGCTCGAGGTTGGCGCGCAGCTGGTTTATCCTATCCTCAACCGGGACATTGAGAGCCTCGAAAGTCGCCTTGCCTACCACGCCGTCATCGGCCAGGCCGTGCCTCACTTGAAAGCGCCTGACTGCGTCTTCAAGCTGCTCGTCGAAATCGCCGGAGGCCGCCGATGCCTCTCCGGGGAGGTCGCCCGCAACTCGCAGCCGCTCGCGAAGCGCAACGACATTGTCGCGGGTCATGCCCTTCTTAAGCACTCCGTCCGCCGGTACGGGCTCCCAACCTCCTTCCGCCTGGATACGGCGATATTTCTGAAGCGTGGCCTTTAGGCACGAATAGAGCTGATGCTGCGGCTTGGCCTTCTCGATATACTCCTCAATGCCGGCGGAGCCCAGCACGTTTTCCATTTGCTCGGCCAGCCCCTCGCTCCTGAACTCCCTGTGTATGTTCCAGTTGGGATCCAGGCGCTCGGGATCGACTTTCCCGAACTCGACATGATAGGCCATGCGAAAAAGCGAGTCCATGAGCAGCATCTCGCGGTCGGCTGCGAGTTCCGGGCCGGGATTTGCCGTCCCGGCCATCTCCGCATTGACCCGTTTGATCTCGGCATACAGGTAGTCCTCCGGGTTGAGACCGTCTTCATACATCCCCTCTGCAGCCCTCATGAGACCGCTGGTGTTCACCGGGTCGGTCCAGGCCGGCCGGTAGCCGCGCTTCCGGTAGAAGCCGGGGATGGCCACCACCGACGCTATTTCCGCGCCGCGGACCCGGAGCGAACCCGTCTCGGTGAGGCTCTCACACCTCGCCCTTATGGCATCCCGCACGCCGTCCGCCTGCCCATAGGCCTTCCCTGTACCCACAGCAAGCCCCATAGCAAGCACCACCCACAGAACCACAGGCGCCCACCCGGGCATCATGCCGGCCGATCGAATGCCGTAGGTCCATCTCATGAGGGCCAATGCCGAACTCAAATCATGTTCCTCCTCAGCGAGCCCGATGTCTCTTCCCGAATTCCTCAACGGCTCCGTCTATTTCGAGGTAGATGGAATTTTCCAGGTACTCGTCGTCATCCGAGTACATGAACATGCACGTACCGTCCTTGACGAGGTCGATTATCTCTTTTGACATCTCAATTGGAAGCACCGGGCAACCCCAGCTTCTGCCGAGTCTGCCGTACTTCTCTATAAACTCCTCGGAGCAATACCAGGCGCCGTGAACGACTATGTACCTTCTCTCCGCGTTGTCATTGTAAAGCGTATCTACGCCGCTCAGTTTGAGCGATTTGCCGTGGGCGCCGACATATTCATCCTCCGTGACGTAGAAGCCGAGGCTGCTCTGAAGCGAGCCCGGCTCGTTGGAGAAATCTTCGGCGTAGTTCTCACCGGTGTTCCTTCCGTGAGCTACCAGGGATTTATGCAGCAACTCCCGCGCATCGAGGTCGATGACCGCGAGCCTCTCCTCCGTCGAGGGCAATGTGTAGTCGATGATCGTGATTATGTACTCGCGCTTGAGGAGGTCATCAGCCAGGAGGTTGAAATAGCCGATCATGGCAAGCTCGAACACCTCGTAGTCCACGGTGCCGGCGAGGTCGATGTCCTCATACAGCGAACTCATGTAGTCGCTGAACTCCTCGTATTCCGGAAGCTCGGGGACACACGAACGCGCGGCAGCGGACGCCTCCGCCGATACATACGCGCCCGGGCCCGGAAGAGCGATCAGCAGCATCAGCAGCAGCAAAGGCAATAAGACCCGTCCCCGGCCCCTTCCCATCTTCCATTCCACCGTTGCCATTATGCTCGACCCCCGGGATGAATCACCTGTCAGTGAAACTCTCCTTCAGCTCGCGTACCGTAAGCCCCTTGATAAGATACACCTCGCCCCCCTGCCTGAGCACGAGCCTTTCGGCCCCGGATATCTCGAAACTGGAGACGAAACAAACGGGCGTGTCGAGAAGGTCGTCTTCAAGATTGAGAAGCGTGAACTCGTTCGGCCTCGAGTTTATGTTGAGCGCGGGTGCGACCGCACCTGAGTAGAACGAAATGGACGAAGCATGCTGGTAGAGGTTCGCAGTAATCGGAAGGCCTCCGGCGAACTCCTCGACCTCCTCGGTGACCTGCGGCCAGTCGCTGAATTCATAGGCGCGCCTGAGTCCCCAGAGATTGTCGGGCGGGGCCGTCATGAGGATGCGGAGCACGATTATGATGCCGATCGGGAAGAGGGCCAGCATCATGGTGGTCTTCCTGAGCCGCCGCCTTTCCCTAAGGAAACCGTGAGCGATTACGCCCAGGGGGACGTAGGCGACAATGGTCCAGTTGGCCTCCACGCGCCCCTTGAGAGAGGCCAGGAGGAAAAACGCCAGCGTGCCGACGCAGTTGTACTTGAGCACGCGGTCGAACTCGGTCCGGGGCCTGAACCTGAAAAAGACCACATAGAGAAGTATGAGGCCTGATATCAAACCGGCAACCCCGATTTGCCCGGTCACGTAGTCGACAATATAGTACGGGTTGAGCCACGAGCTCGCGCGCCCCAGCTGGAATGCGATAGTCACGAAGCCATGCCGCGCCTGCCAGACTACGTGAGGCGAGAACAGCAGGGCGCCCGCAGCCGCGGAGGTCCAGAAGGTCCTCTTCTTAAGGAGCCGCGGGACGGCGAGGACGGTGAACAGGATAACGAGAATGCCGTGATACTTGCTGTAAAGCATGAGCGCCATGGAGAATCCCAGAAGGAGGACCGAGGCGACATCGTCTTTTCTGAGGTAGCGCCTCAATACCATGAAGAACATGGTCGCGAAGAAGAGCAGCGGCGTGTCAGGCGTGGCGAGTATGGCGACCACCTGAAAGAGTCCGAAGGACAGTATGAGCGCAATGAAGAGAACACCGTCCCTCCTGTCGGTCAACTTCCACATCCACCACAGGCTCACCGTCAGCATTATCAGGAATACGAGGCGCACGCCGAGCTCGTTTGGGATAAGCCAGTAACCGGCCCCCACGGCGGGCGCCGTAAGCGGAGGGTGGTCGAAGTAACCCCAGTCGAGGTACTTGGAGTATATCCAGTAATAGGCCTCGTCATGGGCCAGTCCCATGAAGAAACTCTGCACCAGATTGATGCAGAGAAGCGCGGCCAGCGCGAAGCAGACAATCTTTTCATTATAACTCAAGGTGCTCACCCGAATGCAGTATAACATCTGACGAGGAAAAGTCTATGGCTCAGCGGGATCCGATCTCAGCCTCTCGTAGACGTAGAGGTCCAGTATAACCCCCTCCTTTAATATGGCGTTGTGGAATTGCCCGACGAGCCTGTACCCGGCCTTCTCCAGAACCCGGGCCGACGCCGGATTGCTCGAGAAGACCTCGGCGTAAGCCCTCACGATGTCAAATGTCTCGAACACGTAATCCGTGAAGGCTACAACCGCCCTGGTGGCGATGCCCCGGCCCCAGAAGGGCTCGCCGAGCCAGTAACCCACCTCGCCGGAGACGCGGCGCTCCCCGGACCACAGTCCCACGCCGATACCGCCTATGACTTCATCCGGGGAGGCGATGGCGAAGTTGCGCTCTGGATCCTCATTCATGGCATGCTGGAGCCACTCGTGCGCGTTCCTGAGCGTATAGGGATAGGGAAAGAGATCCCTCAGATTTATGGACACCTTGCGGCTGTCGGCGTATTTCACGATGGCTTCGGCGTCGGCAGCTTCAAAAGACCTTATTGCGAATCCATCTCCAATGTCGAGCTTCACAGGTAATGGCTCCGTTCAGGAGGACTACGCCGTTACGGGATTATAACAACACAGAAGGAAAGTGCAAGAGCCGGCGGGCAGGCGCCTAGACGGCGCGGGGACACCACGCCCGGTTACCGGAGAACCGCCGCCTCCGCGACAGCCGGAGATGATGCCCCACAGTACTCTCCCCATAAATGCCAAAATCTCCAACCCCTTTTCTTTCGGAGAAATCCGCAACGGCCACACGCGCCGAATCCCGGGCACCGCCGGTTCGGGGGAGGCGTCAGCCCCGGCGCCCCTCACGGCGATTCTCCTCAATGAGCTCGAGCAGGCTGTGCCACTGCGGAGTATCGCGCAGGGCCCTGAATTCGCTGCAGTTTCTCGTGTGATATGTATGGGCCCAGCCCCGCTCGGCCGCCGCGAACAGATGCTCCATCGCGTCCTCGTATCTTCCCTCCCCCGCGAGGGCACGGGCCGCAAGATGGTAATGCTCCGGCCCCATGTCCGGATTCAGCGTCAGCACGGTTTCGTAGAGCCCGACGGCCTGCCGGTAATCACCCCTGCTCACCAGCGCCTCCCCGTCCTCCGCCAGCCTATTGGCCGACATCTTCATCTGCATGCGGTGGCGGGCCTCGTCGAGGAGTATGAGGTGCATCTCATACTCCAACTGCCTTTTAAAACCCACCCGCTCGGCCGTCCTTGTGGATGCCTCATTCTCAGCTGCGCAATGCCAGCCGACCTCGCCGATCCCCCTTGACAGGGCGTGTTCAACCGCGGCTGCAGTGGTAACGGCCCCGAGCCGGCGGCTGCGATATTCCTTCTCGGTGAACACGCCGATCTCACACCGGCCGTTCGCGATTCCATCGGCTATGGCCCAGGACACCACACGGTCGCCGATGAGCGCGAGAAACCCGAATCCATGCTCCAGGAACTCCCCGACCGAGCCCCACTCCTCCATCCAGGCCTTGACGTCCTCCGGCAGGGCTGGACCCGGGCGGCCCACCAGGTCGGCCGATATGGGCTCGACTCTGAACCCGTCCGGGAGGGCCACCCGCCAGTCGAACTCGAGCTCCGAGCAGACATAGTAGAGCCTCACAGTGGGGATGGGCACGAAAGGCCCCATTACGCTGACCAGGCGCTCCCACCACGTTTCCGGATCGGTGGCCACAAAGAGAGCCGAAACGCCCCGCCCGAGGATGTGTTTGGAGAATACCTCTTCGGCCAGCTCCTCCGCGAAGCCCGGCGAGTATGCGTCTCCCGCAAGGTATCCCCACACCTGCGGCGTGAAGATGAAGGCCGCGCGGGGCCTGCCGGGACGGTCGGCGAAGACCCTGGCCCGGCGCCCGCCCTCAAGGGCCGCCAGCGTCATTATGTGATAGTCCAGTCCGCCAAAGAGGGGTTTGACCGCTTCGAAGGCTTCCGGCTCGAGCTCGCAGAACATTGACGTCATGGCCGCTCCAGGACTGAGTCCGAGGAGGTGTCATGCCTTAAGAGCAGGATTGCGAAGACCAAGGCCGCGGCGCCAAGGCAGGAGAACATCAACATGCTCGCCCCATATGTCCCGGTTGATTCCCGGAGCCTGCCATTGAGCCAGGGGAAGAGCATGAGGCCGAAGTTCTGTATGAGCGTCATGAGGCCATATGCCGTCCCGACCCGCCCCTTCCTAACGATAAGGGGCACTGCCGGCCACAGGGCCGCGGGGACAAGCACGAAAGCGACGCCAAGCATAAACATGGGATACCTGGGCGCGAGGCCGGTGAAGCCCAGCAGCAGGTAGACCGGAATCATGAGAATGCAGCCAAGCACCATCATGGTGGCGCGCCTCCCGAACCTGTCGATCATGGCCCCGGCAAACGGCGCAAAAAGTAGCGACATGAAGGTGATAATCGACGTTGTGCCCGGCGCCGTCGAGAACATGTGGCGGAAATTGGCCAGCGCGGCCGAGAGGAAGCCGCCTTCGGCGCTCACCGCAAGCGGGAGGCTCCACTTCTCGTGGAAGAAGTTGGTCGAGAGGCTCGTGAACGGGAATATGCCCGAGTAGAAGAGCAGACAGATGAAGGTCAGGTGCCAGTAAGAGACCTTGAACTTGAAGATCTCGCGCGGCTTGATGCGGTCCTTCACGGCCGTCTCGGAGAGACCGAGAACGGGTTCGGCGTGGCGGTCCATGATATAGTAGATAAGGCAGGCGCCCGTGCTCAGGGCACAGAGGCCGGCGGCTATCCACAGGGCTGCGCCGGGCCCCATCCGCTCGGCGATCAGGGCCTCCGTGTTGAAGGAGAACATGGTCGCAAGGCGCATAATCGTGAGCGACGCGCCGAACGCAAAGGCGAGCTCTTTCCCCCTGAACCAGCGCGCCAATATGGCGTTCTGCGTCACTATCAGCGCCTCCGAACCCGCCCCGAAGATGAGGCGGCCGGCGTGCATCGTCCGCACACCCGACGCCCATGCGACTACCACCGCTCCCAGAGTGACGACGCCGGCGAAGAATACGCTGGACTTGCGCGTCCCGATCCTGTCGATAAGCCAGCCGGCGAAAAGAAGCGTGAAGATGGCGCCCCAGCTATAGAGCGAATACATGCTGCCGATTTCGCTCTGGCCGATGCCCATCGAGTCCATAAGATAGTCCTCGATGGCTCCGATGCTGTCGTAGGCGAAGTAACTGCCGTAGAGAAAGAAGCCGGCCAGGATGAGGATAACGAATCTGTAGAAACGCCTTGAGGGATGGGTCCAGCTTATGTCAACAGGGGCGTCCATGTTCGTGAGATTAGACCATGAAAGCGCGGCCGTCAATAATCGTCGAATAAGCGGTCCAAGTATGGGGTCAGGTCTTAGAATGCACAGTCATCGACAGAATAGGACGGGCCATGGCCTAACATGCACAACCGCCGCGTGTCAGTCTCCCAGCAGCGGACGCACTTTTGCGGTGATTTCATCTACCACGTCACTCACCCGGGCCATCTCAGAGGCCGAAGCCACGGTATCGAACCTGCGGTTCTGCTTCTTGGGCTCCCAGTGCCCGTCGCCCGAGGTCGTAACAACGATGATGTTGCCGGTATCCCTGTACTTGTTGAGAAAGGCGTCCACCTGCGTGTCCAGGCTCCATGCGATGCATGTATTGATCAGAACAACGGCGTCGTAATCTTCGGCGCTCTCATACCTCAGGTCCTGAAGCCCGAGGAACCTCATGGCGATCGACTCTGCCTCGAAGGAGTGCTCTATGCCGTCGATCACGGCATCCTTGAACTCGCTGGTCCGGGACGCGACCAGCAGGGTTTTCGCAGCGGCGCCGAAATCCGCGCTGCGCCCTTCGATATCTCGCTCGCGGGACATACTGCGCGGAATCACGGCGCAGGTCATAACAAGAAGACACAATGCCGCAATCAACGCCGGTAAGAGATGCCGCTTCATCATGGCCTTCCCCTCCATGGTGGTCCTGTCTGCAATAACAACCGCTGCTTCCGCGTTTATGGCTCCTACAGGAGTTCACGCAAATCATCTATGCTGAAATCGGCGTAAGGCAGTCGCCGCTCTATTCTATCGGGCCACAGCTCCTTTATCACCCCCGTCATCATTACGGTTGTCATTCCGAGATCTCTCGCCCCCTTGAGCTCGTCAGAACCCCCGTCCCCCACAAAGACCGCCCCGGCCGGTTCGACATGGAGGTTATCGAGGCATATCTTGTATATCTCCGGCTCCGGCTTTGCGTACCCCACGTCACATGAGAACACGGCGCAGTCGAAGAGACCGGCGACCGGGGACCTATCCCAGGAGGCCACCTCCATCGCATCGGCATTGCTTACAAGCCCCAGCTTCTTGCCCCGAACCTTGAGGCCGGCAAGCACGTTCCTGGAGGCATCCGGTATGCGGGTAAGAGCGTTCTCGAATCGGCGCGTACGGTTTTCCGCGGCCGCCTTTATGGCCTCCTCCGAGACGCCGGGATTCAAGGCACGGGCCATTATCCCGATCATGGTGAGAGGGTCCCGGACCTTACCGATAAGGCGGTCACGCGACTCCTCGAAAAGCTGCTCCAGCCAGGCCTCCCTGCTCACGCCGAGGATCTCATGGGTGGCCCGCCCCCACTTCGTTATCGCTTCAATCGACGTCAGGGTGTGAAACAGATCGAAGACCACGGCCCCCGCCCTCGCGACGGCCTCCGATGGACTGCCCTGCGCCATATCACAACCTCATCGGCTGGCGCCTGCCGTAAGTGAGCGACCGCCAGACCCATTCCGCCGGACCGAACCTGTACCTGCGCAGCCAGAGCGGCGAGTAGATAAGCTGCACCGCCCATATAGCCAGCACGAAGAGAATCTGCTGCCACCTCTCGACACGGCCAAACAAACCGAGGCCGTGGCCATAGAAGATGCTCGTGCATATTACCGTCTGCAACAGGTAGTTTGTGAGCGCCATGCGTCCGAACGCGGCCAGGACACGCTTGAGCCTCTCGAAAAGGCCGGACCTGCACAAGAGCATGACGAGGCCCACATGGCCCATCGCGACGAATATGCTCCCCCAGTAGTTCCACTGGGATCCATAGAACATGGAGTACTCGAAAGACCACCCGGCCGCGAAGTTGTTCGCCGTGCCGGCAATCACCAGGGGCAGGCCGGCGCCATAGCCGATCCACACCATGCTTGCATAGAAGCGTACCGACCGGTCTGCCGAGAGAACTCCCATCTTAAAGAGCGCCATGCCTATGAGCATGAGACCGCACACCCGCCACCCCTCGAGTATGAGAAGGATGAAAGTCTGAAGGGCGATTGCCGACGAGACCCTGACCGGCATCTGCTCCAGCCAGCCGCCGCGGTATGCAGCCAGCTCCTCCGCCACCTGTTCAGCGGTCGGCATCCAGTTGCGCATGCTCTCCACCCTGTTCTCCTCAGGCCAGAATTGAAGTGAGAAGCCGAAGAACATGAAGAGGAGAAAGGCAACGGAGAAGACTATGAGACCTATTACGATGAGCTTCCTGGGCCGCACTTTGCGGCCGGCAAAGACTATGAGGGCGCAGACGCCGTAGGTGAACAGAATATCGCCGTACCAGAGGAGGTAGGCGTGGAGAAGCCCTATCACGATGAGCCATATGCTGCGACTGATATGGAGTTTCCTGGGATTGGCGCCCCTGGCTTCCGCCCTTTCGGTCATGAGTACGATACCGGCCCCGAAGAGCATCGAGAAGATGGAAATGAACTTCTCATTGGCGAATATGTTGCTCAGCGTCCACACCCACCAGTTGGCCCCCGTGAGGTCGCCGTATGCCGTGGGATTCAGGTACGCGGCCATGATCATGGAAAAACTCTGGATGTTCATTATGAGAATGCCGAGCAACGCGACGCCTCTCAGGACGTCTATCGATGATATGCGGTCCCCAGGGCCCACCGGGGCGGCGCCCGCCATTTCACCTGTCATGGCTTGCCTCACATGTCGCTGATTTATATCGGACGCAATCGGGCCGGCATTCGTCCGGGCCGCCTCCGAGATGTATCAGCCTAACCTTCCATCAAGGTTGCTGTCAACCAAGGTTGCTGTCAACCACGGTTGCCGTCTGCCCGTTCTGTGGCGCCCAAACCGCAAGTTGACTTGGGCGCCGATTTCAGTTTAATGGACAGCAGGGTCTGTTTTCTTCTAACGGGACTTCGAACAGGAGCAGGATCATGGATCACCTTGAGAGAATGAGAATAGCAGAGGGGCTGTGCGACCGGCTGACCGGGAAATACGCGGATGGAATTCTCATGGGAGGCGTTTACGGCTCGGTGGCCCGCGGTATCGACACGAAGTGGTCCGACCTCGACATGCTGTTTGTCACCGACGATAGGTGCGAGGCGCAGGGTCAGCACCTTATATACCGCGGCACCGCGGCCGGCTATATGGTAATCAAGCGAGGCGAACTCGAGGGACTTCTCGCCAACCCGTCCCTGGAGAGCGTGTGCGGATGGCCGTTCTACATGGGCGTACTCAGCATGATCAAAGTCCTTTGCGGCGACGCTTCACTGGTAGAAACCTGGCTCGACATCGGCAGATCAGTGCCTGAAGTCAAGTTCAGGGAGAACCTAGAAAAGCATCTGCCGGAACTCATACTGGAGTCCTACGGGCGAATATTCTCGTCGAGGGAGCGCGGTAATGAAGATGACTGGTATTGCGCCGTACTCGAGGTGCTCTTTGAAATGAGGGATGCATTGTGCCTGCTGAACGGGAGCTGGGTAATGCACGACTACGCGCAGGGTATGAGAGACACCTTCGAGTTCCCCAAACTCCCGCGGCGTTACAAGGAGATCGTACCGTTGCTGTGGCAGGCCCGGGACATCGATACGGCCATGCCCCTGGCGAAGGAGCTTGTTGAGAACTTCCGGGAGTTATTGCGTGAAGAGGGAATCCGGATGAGGGAGTTCAGCAGCGTGTCCGACATACCTGTATAGCCTGCGGGCGCTCCGGCCCGACCGCGGGCGCCTCTGACCTACCGCGGAAAACAGCGCCGCATGCGCGGACAACCGCATATGTTGCATGTATCACCTGTCCGCCAGCACCCTCTTCTCGCTCCAGGCAGCTGCGGCCGCCGGCAGCGTATGGGCAAGATAGAGGAGCCCCACCGCTATGAGAATGGGTATGTGCCCCATCTCCGCGACGGCATTGACCAGGAGGATTATGACGCACACCACCGCGAAGACCGCATATGAGCGTCTGAGGGATTCATACATGACCTGCGCCTCCCTCTCGTCGATCTTCTCAAAGGGCGCATGGGAGAGGTGCCAGAGCCCGGTCCTCCAGAACACCCCCACAAAAGTGGCAACCAGCACGCCGGCAACCGGCAGGACCCCGGCGACTATGACGCCTGCACTCCAGCCCCGGGCCCGGCCCCCGTGTACCATGAAAACCAGTAGCGCAAGACTCAGGTAATTGACCGCGACAAGCAGTCGCCGCTGAGTCTTCGATATCTCTCCAGCCATGTCATTCACCTCGTTTCTTTCTTTGCTCTAGCAACTCCTGGCTCATGGGTTTCATGGGCCGGGTTGAAAAGACCAGATGCACGGGCAGATTGAAGTACTCACTGATCCTGAAGGCGAGATCCAGGCTCGGATTGTACTCCCCCCGCTCCAGATACCCGACGGTCTGGAAGTTCACCCCTATGGCCTCCGCCAGATCTTTTCGCGAAACACCTCTCTCCCTGCGGAGCACGCCTATCCTGTTGTAGAGCTTTCGGGTTTTCATAGCGATAATATTATAACATAATATTATAAATTTACAACATATATTTGTAAAAAAATATAACCCGTCACGGGGGCGGTACCCGGTGAGCCGCCCCGCTAGGCCCGTGCCCCCAGCTCCTTCCTTATGAGATCCGGGACTTCGCCGCGCCTGGGGAATCGCTTCCCGAACTTCTCACATCCTCTCGAGAAGATCATCTTATCGTCGACCGCGACATCGAATATGCCGTGGTCGCCCTCCACGATCTCCACCTCCACATCGGCGAATTCGGCTTTGACCTCGGCTTCCACCCGGGAAGCCTGAGGCAGGAACTTTCAACGAACGCAGTAGTATATTTCGACCTTCATAAAGCCCCCCTAGACGATGATATTGCCGTTTCGCATGATGACAGCCGGTCGGCCCTTCGCGTCCCTGACTTCGATCGTGGGCCGTTGCACCAGGCCGTCGAGATGGTTGAGAGCCTCGGCGTCGCGGTCATAATTGGCGCCGATGGCGATATGGCATGTCCTGAAGACCTTCTCATCCTCCAGCATCTTCCCCACGATCTTTGCGTTTTCGTTAAGGCCGATGCCGAGCTCGCCCAGGTTGTATATGTTCTTCAGGTATCCCGGGACCGCCTTTTTAGATAGCAGCCCCTTCTTCGCGAACTCGCGCGTGGTCTTCTTCGCCGCCGTAAGAGTCGCCTTTAGCTCCCGGGCCTCGCGCCCGCCCTCTAATCCGGTTACCATGTTATTCTTCACGGTGGCGACGATGGGCTTCTTTATGATGATTACGCCCCCCTTGGATGAGATGCACCCGTCGAATACTATGGTGCCTTCGCCGGTTCCGAGCTCGGGCGAGATGAAAACCTCTCCCGCCGGAACGTTGCCGCCCGCGCCGGGCCGCGAGAAGTCACCGTCATCCGTCCGGGCCTTCCTCCCGCGCACGCCTATTACAAGGTCGGTTCCCGCCCTGGTCTTAACATGCACTTCCGCAGCCCTGTCGAGAATGGACTTGAGTTTCTTGCAGTTGGCCTTCAGCCTCTTGTAATTGATCGGGACGGCGCGCTCGAACATGTCCACCGTCACTGACGGCGACCAGAAGGAACGCGCTTTCTTAGTCTCGACCAGGTAATTGAAAACATGCCCGTATGTCTTACCCCCGTGCTCATAGGGTCTCTTGAGAGCGAACCTGTCTTTGCCCAGCTTGTGATGCGAAATCGAGAGTATGATCTCGGGCTCTGCCCTGAGGGCATGTATGACGGCATCCTCCGCGAAGTCGAACTGGGTTTTGGGTGGCTGGAAGATGAGCGTGGGTTCGGCGCCCCTCGCGAGGGACGCGTCGTACAGCGCCATTGATATGAGCTCAACGTCGCGGTTGGGATTCGTGATGATGAGCACGCGCTCTCCCTTTTTGGCTTTCAGCACTTCGCCCATCGCGACCCGCGCGGACTTCCTGAGTCGTTTTGATATGCCGGTTGATATGCCGGCGGCACTTGCGAAAACCGCACTCTTTTCTCTCTTCATCGTGTAGCTCCTCCCGAGCGGTTGTATTGACAAGCGAACTACAAGTCGAAGAGCCCTACTTAAGCGCCTCCGACGGCCGCGAAAAGTCGCGGTACAGGCTGTAGCTTCTGAATATGTCTTCGGGCAGCATTGGCTTACCCGTGGTCATCAAACTCACGATGTTCCTGGCGATGCCCGGACCCAGCATAAGACCCTGGCCGCAGAAGCCGACAGCGACGAAGAAGCCCTCTGCCCCCTCCACCCTGTCGACGATGGGCACGCCGTCCGGGGTCATCGGATACAGCCCGCGCCATACCCTGCGCACCCTGAGGTTCCTGAGGCGCGGGAAGAGCATGATCAGCCTCTGCGCCGACTGCGGCAGGAAGTCCGATGTCGAGTCGCGGTTGAGTCCGGGCACTATGGGCTCGGGCGTAAGGCAGAAGACCAGATGGCCCCCTTCCTCCTGGTAGAAGTAGAAGTTTCTCGAGCCGGGGAACTCCCTCATGTCCACAACGAGCGGGTCAAAGAAGGGCTTTACCGGCTCTGTGACCCCGCCCTCATGCGAGTCCGGCGCTACGGGAAGGTCGATTCCCATTAGCCTTCCCACATCGGCGGCGCCGGCGCCGGCCGCGTTGAGCAGCATGCCCGCCGAGTAGGCGGCCCGGTCGGTCTTGACTTCTATACCCGAGCCATTGGCCCGGCTGACTGCCGTGACCCTCTCGCCGAAACTGAAATCCGCTCCGGCCGCGACGGCCTGCCGGTAGAAGGCGCGCGCGGCCATCATGGGTGATATGTTGCCGTCCTCGGGTGAGAAGGTGCCTCCCCTGAGTCCTTCGGCATTGACACCCGGAAGGAGGCCTTTGAGAGCCTGCGCGTCCACCCAGTCTATATTGAGGCCGTATTCCTTCTGTGTAACAAGCAGGTCCTTGAACGCCTTCTCGTCGCTTTCCTCGTAGGCCGGGAAGCAGTAGCCCCCGCGCTTGAAATGGATGTCATCACCGTACTCGTCCCCCCAGGTCGACAGAATCTCGAGGCTGAGCTGGCATGTCTGTATCTTGGCCGGATCGGAGTGCGTCGCCCTCACGCCGCCGATGGCGCTCTTGTTCTGGCCCTGCCCGGGCGACGGGAGCTCGTCAATGACAAGCACCCGGACTTTCTCTCTTGCGAGGAAAAACGCAGTCGGGAGACCCACGCTGCCGGCGCCGACGACTATGACGTCATAGGTTGCCGTCATTTCGACCCCTTGCGTTTCTTCTCGCCGGCCAGCGTGCCGAGGTCCACCTCGGCGACAACGGGGCGCCGGGTGAACGGGACCACGTCGCAGAGATCCACTCCCTCATCTCTGAAAAGCCTCAGGATGAGCGACTGGCATGTCTTGCCGCCGCACGCGCCCATTCCGCAACGCAGCACCTTGAGCTGGTTGAGATCGCGCACGCCTTCGCGTATGAGCCGCCTTATCTCGCCGGCCTTAACGCGCTCGCATCTGCAGATTATGGTCTCATCGTCCATACACTCGGGCGCATGAGCGTCCACGGGCTCGCTCAGGCCCGGCGGCTGCAGCCTGAAACCCGCCACCCGCGTGGCGGTCTCCCTGGGCACGCGCAGCGTCACCAGCAGGGTCCTGTCATAGACCTTCCTCCCGGCGACCTTTTCGACACGGGCCTTGGAGACGAACTCGCCGTCCATATCCACGGCGTCCACTTCGTCTCCTTCACCGACAGTCTCCGCGAGTATCTCGAAGGGAACCGTAACCAGGCCCTCCGGGCCGTCCTGCCTCAGGTCCACAAGTGTTATGGCCAGACCGGGACATACAGCTACGCAAAGCGTGCAACCCGTGCACTCGTCCTTTACCACTTCCGGAACGCCGAATATGGGGTCGCCCTTCATCTTAATCATGTCCTTGGGGCATACATGTATGCAGGGGTCACATGGGATCTCCTGAACGCATCTTATGACGGGGAACAGACCCGAGCCGGGAATGCCGACTTCGAGGTCATGCGTCTTGCCGGGTTTGCTCTTCAGTATATCCAGCCGACTCTGCCACTCGGCGGGCACCCAGGCCTCTTTGCCCAGCGATTGGGCGATCTGCCTGCCCGCTATCCTGCCTGAGAAGATCGCGGCCGAGGCCTCGGCGATCTCAAATGCGTCTCCGGCCGAGTAGGCGTCCATACCGAAGCGCTTGGCCTGTGCGAAGAGCTCGTCAACCGGGTTAAGGCCCACGGCCACGAGAAGCGTATCGGCTTCATACGTCCGCTCCGTGCCGGGCTTCTCGGAGAAGTCCGCGTCCACCTCCACAACGGTGACCGACTCGACTCCTTCCAGGCCGCTCGCGCATTTGACGGTATGGGACGTCCACACAGGGACGCCGAGGCGCTTGATCTTGTCCTGGTGCACCTTGTAGCCCCCGACCTCCGGCAGGGCCTCTACGAGACCCACGACGCCTATGCCGGCCTGGATTGCGTGGTATGCCGCAATAAGGCCCACATTGCCCCCGCCCACTATGAAGAGCTTCTCGGACGGGCGCACGAGGTCGCGGTTGACAAGCGTCTGGAAGGCGCCCGCTCCATACACGCCGGGAAGGTCGCAGCCGGGGAAGGGCAGCGCCTTTTCCCTGGCGCCGGCGGCGATCAGGAGCTTCCCCGGGCTTATCAGAACGTACCGGCTCCCGGACACCACCCCTATCTTCCTGTCGTGATAGCAGGCAACGGCCGTGGCGTTGAGCATGACGCGGATATTACCGTGCTTTTCCACCTCCGCGGCCAGATTGGTCGCTATGTCTATGCCGCGCGTACCGGCATAACAATCGGCCACGGTGCCGAAGAAGGAGTGCGTCTGGAGAACCAGCTTTCCCCCCAGCCTGTGCTTGTCATCCACTATGATTATGTCTACGCCGTGTGGGGCGAGCTCGAGGGCCGCCGTAATCCCGGCCGGCCCGCCGCCGACGATTAGAACGTCGGTTTCGATTACGTCGATTGGGTCGAAACCCTCGGCGGGCAAGTCGTCCGCCGGCAGCTCGGGCACGTCATCGCATGTCCTTACCTGCATGCCTTCGGCCACGGGAACCATGCAGCCCTTGACGGGAACGCCGTCTGCTATGACCATGCACTGGGAGCACTGGCCGTTGGCGCAGAAAATACCCTGCGCGCTGCCGTCCTTGGGATGATGGCCGAATATCTTTATACCGTAGGCGAAGAGAGCCGACGATATGACCTCACCCTCCCTGGCCATATAGTCTCTGCCGTTGAAGGAAAAGCGGACGGAGGGCTCGCCTCCGGTTTGAAGGATGGGGTGCTTCTCGATACGATGCATATTCAATCCAGACAGAGTGATACTGCGGATTCGGCCCTTAAAACTCCCCGGCAAGATAACATATGAGGCGGCCTTAAACCACCCCAAAATCCGCCCGGCCGGCCGCCAGGCCGGCGGCCGGGTAGGGCGCAGAAAAGGGACAGCCACTTAAAAATGAGCGTCTGTCCCCGTTCTCCAGGCTTCTAATCGAAGTCCCTGTCCATGACGGTCTTGCGGCCGTCGCTCTTCGCGTTCTCAACGGCGCGGTCACACAGGGAACGGACGATTGCCGAAAGCTTGGGAGCCACGTTCCCGGAAGTGTTCATCCCGGCCGATGACTTTATGTAGGCCTTGAGTTTCGAAACCACTACGAGAACATCTTCACCCATGTCAAACCTCCTTTTCCCGGGCCTCGTATCCTTTCAAAACAGCAAACCGGCAGCCTGTGCGACAATATTACACGAATGGCCATGAAATGCAAGCGGGAAACTGCAGGCCGCGCTACCTGACCAGGTTAAGGGGCCTCGTGGCCGTCCCTTGGGCCGTGTCGACCTTCAGGAAGTATATGCCGCTCGCGACCCGCCGCCCGCTCTCGTTGGTCCCGTCCCACGTCACCCTGTGGGTGCCGGCCCCCCTGCGCCCAGCTGAGAGCGTCCTAACCTTCCGGCCCGCCAGGTCGTACACCTCCAGGGAGACCGAGGAGGCCTCCGGCAGCGCGAAAGTGACCGTCGTTCTTGACGTGAAGGGGTTGGGATGGTTCACCAGGTCAATCACCCCGGCCGTCTCTCCGGCCGGGACCGCCGCCGAGTCCGGCAGACCGCTCAGGTCGAGCGAGTACATGGACCTGCCATGCGTCCCGGCGACCAGCGTGCGGGTCGGGGAATGGGTCTTGAGGTCGTATACCGGCACGGGAGGCATTCCCGTTCCGCAGAGCAGCCAGTTGCCGTTCCTGCAGTCCGAGTAGAAGCAGCCCACGTCAGTACCCACAATAACCCGGCTCGTAAGCGCGGGGTCCACCACGAGGGCGTTGACCGGGGCGGCGGGGAGATTCCCCGTGATATCCGTCCAGGTGGCGCCCATGTCGTCGGTGAAATACACATACCCTATGTTCTCGTCCCATCTCAGACCTGAGAAGGTCACATAGGCGAGGTTCTCATCGGCCGGATCCACGAATACGCGCGTGACCCAGCGGTCGGGAAGAGTCGCGGAGATATCGGTCCAGGCCCCCCCGCCGTTGGAGGTGACCCAGACGTTGGAGTCGTCCGTGCCAACGTAAATCACGTCGGTGTCCGTCGGGGAGACCGCGATGGTCGTTATTGTCCCGAATCCGGCTCCGGCGTTGCCGCCCGTAAGATCGCCGCTAATGGCGCTCCACCAAGAGCCCCTGTCGGCTGTCTTATATACCCGGTAGGTGCCGTAATACATGGTGGACGGGTTGCCCGGCTCCATGACCACCGGCGTCGACCAGTTCCGCCTGTCCCCGGAGTTGATGCCGTCCATGACCCTCAGCCAGGAGTCTGCGAAGTCGTCCGAGTAATAGAGATTGCCGTACTGATACTCGACGAAGATCTTGTCCGAGTCCGTGGGATCCACGTTGCAGTAGAAACCGTCTCCCCCGAAAATGGCCTCCCAGTCATCGGGGTCGCCCGTTACCGTCCTCAGCGTACCGTTGTCCTGCGTGCCGCCATAGAGCCTGCTGGGGTTCTGGTAGTCGATCTCTATGGCATAGAACTGGTTCGTGTGCTGGTCGTATCGCTTGGTCCAGGAATCCCCCGAATTGGTGGAAGTGTAGATGCCGCCGTCATTGCCCTCCACGATGCGGCTGTAATCGGTCGGGTCGAAGTCCATGGCGTGATGGTCGACATGCATGGAGGCCCCGACTTCGCTCCAGGAGCTCCCCCCGTTCTCGCTGCGGTAGGCGGGGACGCCCATCGCGAAAACGCGGTTGGGATTGCCGGGGTCGACGCGTATCTGCCCGAAGTACCACCCGAACGAGGAATAGAGATCCTCAAGGTCCTCGTCATTCGTCTGCGTCCAGGTGTCTCCCCCGTTGACGGACTTGAAGACGCCGGCGAAGTACCCCGGGTCATCGGCGTAGATCGCGTAGATGACCGCCGGGTTGGATTTGCATACCGAGATGCCGATCCTCCCAACATCCGAGCCCGACGGCAGGCCGGTGGTCAGCTCATGCCAGGTCTCGCCGCCGTCGAACGAACGGTATATGCCGCTGGAATGGCCGGCGGACTTCCTGTAGTTGAGCCCGCGCACTCTCTCCCACATGGCCGCGTACACTGTGTCCGGCCTCTCCGGATCGACGGCGACGTCGGTGCCTGCCGTCGAGTCGCTGACTGCGAGAACCAGCTCCCACGACTCGCCGGCGTCAAGCGACCTGTATATGCCGCGTTCCGGGTTGGTGCCGAACAGCGCGCCCGTCCCCGCGACCCAGACGCGTTCCGGGTTCGCGGGATCCACCACTATGCGCGCGATGTATCTCGTCTCCTCGAGACCCTTATACGTCCAGGTCGCCCCGGCGTCGGTGGACTTATAGAGCCCCATGCCGAACCAGCTGAACGACTGGGCGTTGGCCTCGCCCGTGCCCACATAAATGACATCCGGGTCCTCGGGGTCGATGGCTATTGCCCCTATCGTGATGACCGGAAGGTCGTCGGTTATGGGAGTCCAGCTCGCGCCGCCGTCATCGCTGCGAAGCACTCCCCCGCTCGAGATGGCGGCGTAGATTACCTGGGTGTTCACGGGGTGGAATACGATGTCGCTCACGCGGGCCCCGATATTGGTGGGGCCCCTCTCCACCCATGCAGCGCTCAGGGCCGCCGGCATCTTCCGGGCGGCGATACGCATGGCCTGCGCCTGGACAACGGCCTGCTTGAGCTGCTCGAAATCGAACCTGTCATAAGGGTAGATACGCTGCCGCCACGCCCATTCGCTCGGAAAGGCCCCCGGCTCGTAACGCTTGCCCTGGGCCGCCCATTCCGCCTTCATGCTCTTCTTAAACTGCCTGGCCAGTCTCACGGACTCCTCAGTCGTGATTCTGCCTTCGTTCGCCGGCTCCATCGCGGCCCAGATGAAGGCCGCCACGGCGGCGATCGCTATGACTATGTAAACCGACCTGCGGGACATCGACCTGCTCCTTTCACAGCGGGCCCAACTCGGCCCTTGCTTACGGAGTTTTCATGGGATAATCTACATCATATTAATCATACCATAATCACCTTGCGTTTCCAACTGTCACCCGAGGAGGTCTGCAATGCCCGAGGCGCGCGATAAGGATCAGGATCACAACCTCTGGCTGCTGAGACACGCCAGGGACCTGGAGACGAGGTTCCTCGTCGGCCGCCGCGACAGGGCCGAGGACCTGGAAAGCGCCGTCCGCATATTCCTGGAGTTCCTGAAAGGATTCGAGACACTGGAGGTCGCCTGCCCGAGCGTCACCATTTTCGGGTCCGCGCGATTCGAGGAGGGCCACAAATACTACGACCTCGCTCGGGCGGTCGGCAGAAAGGTGGCTGAGGCCGGCTTCCCGGTCATAACCGGCGGCGGCCCGGGGGTCATGGAAGCGGCGAACCGCGGCGCCCGCGAGGCCGGGGGCAAGAGCATCGGCGTCAATATCCAGCTTCCCATGGAGCAGGGACCTAATCCATATCTTGACGAATTCGTGGAATTCGACCACTTCTTCGTCCGCAAGGTCATGCTGGTCAAGTACTCCTGCGCCTTCATCGTCATGCCCGGCGGTTTCGGGACCCTGGACGAGGTCTTCGAAACCGCGACCCTCATGCAAACCGGCAAGATAGAGCACTTCCCCATCATCACCATGGGAAACGACTTCTGGGGACACCTCAGGAATTTCATAAAGAACTCTCTCGTAGCGGAGGGAACCGTGAACGAGAAAGACCTCGACCTCTTCCAGAACACCGACGACCCCGAGGAGGCGGTCTCCATAATCAAGAGGCATCGAGTCAGGCAAGCCGGTGACAATAGCGGGGTCAGGTCTTGAAATGCACAACCCCATGGGGTCAGGTCTCAGGATGCACAGCCGCCTCTTTCAGTTGACGTACAGAGGCGCGGTTGGTAGAGTCTCCAAATGTAAACCGGCACAACACAAGGAGCATCGATGAAGAACCTGCTCTCCGCCTGGGCACTCGCCTCGATTGTCGTATTCTCAGCCGCGGCGGGGAGCTCCTCCGCCTCATCGGCCTCGACTGGCGACCTGAACAACCTCAGGGCTTACGACACCCCCAGCGACGGCGGGGAAAGCGTGACTCTTGAGTGGGAGTCCGACGCCGGTGTCTTCGTCACCATAATGCGTTCCACGTCAGCCGACGGCGAGTTCGAACCCGCGGGCGAGACGATCGCCTCGGAAGGCGTTTACCTCGACTACAACGTTGAAGGCGACACGGGCGCGGAGTATTTCTACCGCCTTCGCTTCGTGATCGGCACGGACACTTCCCTGACGGCCGTCGCCGGACCGGCGGCCGCCAGGAGCAACTGGTTCAGGACTTATCGCATAAACGCACTCGTGCTGTTCGGACTCATGTTCGCGCTGGTTGTCTTCTATGTAGACGCCGCCAAGAAGGGCAAGAAGCTCTACATACGCAAGATACCGGGGCTTAACGCCATAGACGAGGCCGTGGGACGCGCCACCGAGATGGGAAAGAAGATGCTCTACATTCCCGGCATCCTCAGCCTGAGCGAGATACAGACCATCGCCAGCCTGTCCATCCTGGGCTATGTCGCCAAGCTGGCCGCCGTCTACGGGGCCGAGCTCGAAGTCCCCAACATCGACCCCCTCACCTTCTCGGCGGCCCGCGAAAACGTCAAGCAGGCGTACCTGGAAGCCGGCAAGCCCGACCAGTTCAAGGAAGACACGGTCACATACATAACTTACGACCAGTTCGCCTACGCGGCCGCGGTGACGGGCAAGATGGTCCGCGAGAGACCCGCGACCAACTTCCTCATCGGCGCGTTCTTCGCCGAGTCCCTGATCCTCGCGGAGACAGGACAGAGCACGGGCGCCATACAGATCGCGGGCACATCCTATGTGACGCAGCTCCCGTTCTTTGTGACGACCTGCGACTACACCCTCATGGGCGAAGAGCTCTTTGCCGCGAGCGCGTATCTCTCCCGGGAGCCTACACTGCTCGGGAGCATCAAGGCGCAGGACATCACCAAGGCGATCCTTATCATCATCATGTTTCTGGGGATCATACTGCTCGCTTTCAACCTGGATGTGATAAGGCCGCTCTTGAGAGCGCAGTAGCAACGCCTCAACGCAGTAACAGCTCAGCAGCGCCCCAGTTTCTTCATCACCGCGCGGATGGGCCTGGACTGCCCTATGACGTAGAAGTGGATGGCGGGGACGCCGCGGTCAAGGAGTTCCCTCGCCTGCGACGCCGTCCATTCGACCCCGGTATCCAGGGCACTGTCGGCGCCCCCCCGGCGTATCTCCTCCGAAAGGTCGAAAGGTATATCTACGTGGAATGTCTGGGGAATGGTCGTGAGCTGCTGCTTTGAACTCACCACCTTAAGACCGGGTATTATGGGCACCTCGATCCCCTCCGCGCGGCACTTCTCCGCGAAATCGAAGTAGGCACTGTTCTCGAAGAACATCTGGGTCACTATATATTCGGCCCCGGCGTCGACCTTGGCCTTAAGGTGCCTTATGTCGGTAAGCAGGTTAGGGGCTTCGTAGTGCTTTTCCGGATAGCCCGCCACGCCTATGCAGAAGTCGCTGGGCTCAGCGTCGAGGAGCTCCTCCAGGTACTTGCCCCGGTTCATGTTGCTCAATTGCTCGACCAGGTCCACGGCGAAGCGGTTGACGCTCCTCCCGTCCTGAACGGGTTTCTCATAGCTCGGCAGGTCGCCCCTCAGAGCAAGCACGTTCTCGATCTCCAGATACTGCAGCTCGATGAGGAAATCCTCCGTCTCCTCGCGCGTGAAATTGGCGCATAACACATGGGGCACGGCGTCTATCTCGTACTTCTTCTGGATGAGCGCGCATATGCCCAGCGTCCCCGGCCTCTTCCGCTTAACTTTTCTCTCTATACCTGAAGGGGTTTCCTCATAGAACGCGTCGGAGGCGTGGCTCGTGACGTCTATGAAGCGCGGCTTGAACTCGGTGAGATCATCGAGGACACGCAGCAGGTTCTTGAGCTTCCCCCCGCGCTGCAAAGGCACGATCTCGAAACTTATGAGGGGCTCGGTCGCCCTGTCCAGTTGTTCGATTACTTTCAAAGTCCGTCCCCATGCCCTCCGACTCCGGAGGGCCCTTTCCCATTATCGGCCCCAGACGGCCTCCCGTATAGAGGATAAGAGGTCAGCATCTCGAGTCTGCGCGTCCCCTCGCTCGCCAGTATGCGCTCGAGCCAGGCCAGGTGCTCGTCCCCCGGATCCAGAAGGCGGTACTCCCTGGCCGGGTCCCCTATCAACGTGTCGAGGCCCCTCCCGACCGCAAGCGTAAGAAAGGCATTCTGCAGCGGCATGCGCACCTGCTTCGGCAGACCCGCCGTGAAGTTGGACAGTCCGATCAGGACGTGAGACTTTCCCATCTGCGGGTCGGACCTTACCGCCGATATGGTCTCGAGGGCCGCGTTCACCAGCCCTTCGATATCGGAAGATACCGGCGGCGTCCCCGGGTCTATGTAGATCTCGCCGGGGTCGAATCCCGCCTCCCGCGCCAAGGAGAAGAGACGCCTCGCCGTCTCCATGGCCTGCCCGGCATTGACGTTCCTCTCCAGGAACCCGTCATATAGCCGCTCCGACACGAGGAGCACAACCTGGCACTTGAGCCGCGACCTCAAGGCCAGAACGCGGCCGGCATTGGACTCGATCACGGAGTTGAGAATGGGTCCCGGCTGCCCCACCTTTCCCCCGGCTTCGCATCTGGCGGCGCCGGCACCAAGCAGAGCCGGGTCGGTGCTGTCTATACATAGCGGAATGGAGACCTCATCCCGAACGGCGCCCACAACGTCGCTCATTACCTCAGGAGACAGGGGGCCCACGTTCACGTCTATGTAATCGGCGCCGCACTCCTCCTGGATGCGCGCCACCTTGCGTATGCCCTTCAGGTCATGCGCGTCGAGCATCCTGCCGATCCGGCCGATGCTGTAGTTGATTCTCTCACCTATAATCGTAAGCTCGGTCATCTTATCTTAAACGTATTAGCAGAAGCCGGCGGTCCGGGCAAGCCTGTAATCTCCCGGACCCGACTACAGGTGGTTGATGATGAGGGCCAGGCCGAATGAAATGCTCACCGTGCATCCTATGAGGATGAGGGTCAGCTTCAAGCCGATCATCCTGAAGAGCATCGCTATCGACGTTGTGCATATGGCAGTGGAGGTGAGCGAGAAGGCTATACCGGTGCCGACCGGAAAGCCGTGGTTCATGAGCGGCCTGAGGAACAGCACTTCGGCCCCGTTGCAGAAATAGAAGGGCACGCCCACCAGGATCCATCCGGCTATACCGGCCGCGCCTTTGCCGAAGAGCCCGTACAGCATCAGATCGCGCGTGCCGAAGTACTCAAGGGCCATACCCAGCGCGCCGGCAGCCAGCAGGAAAGGCAGCAGACCCTTGAAGACGGCGAAGGTCTGGAGGTAGATGTCGCTCTCCCGGGGGCCGCAGGATTTGGAGCACCCTCCGGCCAGAGCGCCGGCCTCCGGGGACTTACTTCTCCTTTCGAACGCACCCAGCACGACTGCCGTAAGTACAACCAGCACGAAGGATGAGAGTATTCTCAGCACACCGTACTTTAAGCCCAGGACCGAGAACGAGAGCACGATTATGTACGGGCTCAGGAGGGGCGCGGCCAGCACGAAAGACATGGTGGTCTGGAATCTCATCTTTCCCTTCATCGAAGAGATAAGGGGAATGGCGGCGCAGGAGCATACCGGGATAAGCGAGCCGTAGAGAAAGGCCGTCACCGGATTGCCGGGAAGGAAGCGCTTGAGCCTGCTGGACTGCCGCGCGATGAGCACGGCTATAAACGTCCCCACGAAAACGATGATAAGCGTCTCAATGAGGTACTCATATGCGAGGAAGCCAGGGCGGGGAAGGATTCTGAAGAGGATGCACTTTTGTCTGTTGACGTACGAGATGTCCGCTGCTGCCCTGTAAACGATATCGGCAGCCCATAGGACGGCGCCCCCGATCAGGCTGGACCTTATCAGGTTCCGTTTCAAATTCCCGGTCCGGGAGAGCCCCTTCTCGCCGTCAAGTCCGATTACAGTTTCCATCCCCCTGCCCTGGCCTCTTCCGAGAAGTCATAAGGCGCCGGCGGCAATCACGGCCTGGCCGCCGCTCGGGCGGAGCAACCGCTGCCGTCTCCCAAGGGGTCCCGCAGACGAGGAAGGCACTATCAGGAGTTTCGCATACCGAACACCCATACTCGTAGTAGGAGTTCAGAGGTCCGCGGGACCGCACCCGACTGCCGCCGGCATAATATTCTATGTCAAGAGTATCCATCGCATTCTTCTCCATGCGCAGTCGAAGCCCGTCCTTTGCCATCCGCCGCATCCGACCGGCGTTGTCTTTACAGGGGATTTACTGCTGAGGTCAGACGCACGCTGCCCGTCTTCACCCGCACTATACCCACGATGCCCCTCTGTGGGAATACCTGAATATCGGCGGGCGGACACAAAAAAAGGGACGCCCGTGAGGGCGCCCCTTCGAGCGGGGAGTACTGCCTATGTTACTCCTGGAACCGCGCCTTGATCTCGCCCCAGGACGTGGGCTCAACCGCGTTTGGCGGCTCGCCCTTTACCGTGAGCTGAATATAGCAATTGTAGAAATGGCAATCCGGATCGAACCCTATGGCGATTACATTGTTTGCCCGGTACAACCCGACCGAGTCCATGAGCGCGTCGATCTTGGAGAACTCATAGTGAAGGTCCTCATGCGCGTATTTGCCATTGAGGTCCTGCCAGTCATCGATGAAGGCGCCCTGGCCGGCGAACGCGTCGACAAATACGTCGTCATTGTCCGACCCCTCTGTCACACCGAGAGGGGCGTCATCGAGAAGATGAAGGTAAAGGTGGTTCTCACTGTTGTCCCAATTGCTGATGGTGTATATCGACAGAATGACTTCATAGATGTTGTAGCCCGCAAACTCCGAGATGTCGACGCCCCACGTGTAGTACTTGTTATGGGGAAGGTCATTGAGGTCGCCCGATGAGGGGAAGTAATTCCGCTCCAGGGCAAAGGCCTGAGCCGCGAATATCATCGTGGCCAGTACCGCTACTGCTATAGCCCTCTTCTTCATCCTGTGCCTCCTTTGGTACGCGCCCTTTATCTGCCGCTCCTGAATCAGCCGCTTGTCCGGCGTCTCCGAGGAGCAGTTATTCTATTCTCGGCAGGACATAACTGCAGGCGGCATGCCAGAGGAGGAATAGAAAATACAGAAGGCCTAAGACTTTATTTCACAAGCAATTATATAGAGTGCATGATGTTTTACTTGATATAAAAACAGATCCGAATCGGGCCAATTTCCCCAGGTCTGGGCGACCTCACCCAATTACGGGGCCGGCTGCGGCACCTTCCCCATCAGCCCGGCGGCTTGAGTCTCTTGAGGGATACAAGCTTGTCGCCTTCGTCCACCACCATTTCAAAGAGGCCCATCACGCCGTCCTCCGAAACGAACTCCCGAAGGAAGGAAGCTGGGAAGCGGACGGTCTCCCCCTCGAAGGCCCTGGCTACCACCCATCTCGCCGACCCGGCGTAATAAGACAGGTACTCCTGCTTGAGGATATTCAGATTGAACCTGAAAGTCCTGTGCCTGCTCATTTCGTGCGCTTGCTCGGGTCCTCCGTCCCGTCATCGTACACCCCGACAAGGCCCGTGACGTTCCCCGATCCGTCTCTTGAGAAACGGATACGGAAGTAGCCAATACCGGCGAGCATGAAGTAATCATGGCCCAGGGGTACGAGCCTGAACCTTGGCCGACCCTCCCGCCTGTAGAAGAGCATCGCGTCATCGATGAGGATCTCCCTCGGCCCGTACGTCCCGACATAAGCCTTCATCTCATCCGGCGTCAATGTGATCGGCCGGTTCCCGGCATCGATTTCGGCTTTGACCCACTCGAGACGAAAACGCCTGGATGCATCCGTCTCGTTCTTCAAGAGCTCCTCGAGAGCAAGGGCGCGGGCTTCATCGAGAGCCTTGTCTGCTGCAACCACCACGTTCGGCCTGACCCCCACTCCTTCCCAGTCGTCACCCGTCACCGGGCTCAGCGTCGTCCCATCGGGGATGCGAATCTCTATACCGATCTCAGGAAACTCGTGCAGATGTGTGGTATGGGCCGCACCGGCAGTCGTGTCACCTACGACAACGGCGCGTTCCAGGTGCTTTAGGGTATAGGCGAATTGCTCGGCGGCCGACCCCGTATTCTCGCTGGTCAGAATGTAGAGCGGGATGTCCGGCAAACGGTCGCCCGGCACGTATCCCAGTGTCCACCACTGCCTGTCGATCTCCTGCCCGCGGTAGGTGGACGTGGCATAGTGCGTCTGGTCCTCAAAGAAGTAGGAAAAGAGGATCTGCATTATGTCGTCCCTGCCCCCGGGATTCATGCGCAGGTCGATAATGAGGGCGTCCGCGTTCTTGAGAAAGCTCATTGCAGCGACAGCCGTCTCCCCACATATGCTACCGTGGTAGAGCCCGCCTATTTCCAGGTAGCCGATGTTGCCCTTCAGCCTCTCCACCCTGTTGAAGCCGAAATTCCTGTAACGCGCGTCCTCAACATACTGCCTCCACCTCTCGTCCTCATCACCGCCCACAGCCGGCGGCGTGTCTCTCAGCACTCCGACCTCAAGGTGGCCGTCCGGGTAGACAGAAAGGAGATCCTCGTTCAGCCGCCGCACGAAGTCGTCCAGGCGGTCTATACGGTCGTATGCGCCCTCACCCAGCTGCTCCCGGATATGTCCCGCCATCTCCGCGCCTGTCTCGGGAAACACGAAGAGCTCCTCGATCTTGGCCGCAACCGTATCCACTACGGCCAGGCGGCCAGCGTCGTCGAGAGCTTCGGCTTCCCCGGCTGCCGCGGGGACTGTCAATAACAGCATGGTCACAATTGCCATTGTCCCCCGGATGCCCTTACCGATTATGTTTTCGAACATGCTCATTGCCCTCCGGGGGAAATCCGTATGTTTACTCCTGCATCTCGCGAAACAGGAACCATATGCCCTTCCTTTCAGTAGAAGTCCTGGGCGCGCGGTCGTAGTATATGTCGAAGATATGGCCGCCGGTCTTCACTCTGAAGTAGTCCCGGCCCACTCCCCACGAGCCCCGGCGCGCCGCCGCCAGCGCATGGTCGGGCCGCATATTGCGCGCCATCCTGCCCCGCCTCGTGAAGTCATGCCATTCGCTCAGGATCTCCTCGACCGGGTAGATGTCTCCCCGCCAGACGAAGCGGTCGGGCGGGCCGGGCTTCTTCTCGAGAGCGGGGGAAGTGTCGAACTCCACTTCTATCTCTTCGCCGATGAACCGCGACTGTTCCATACACGATCAGCCTAACGCGTGTGCAGGTGGACTTCAAGGCCCGGAAAATCGAAATCGACGAAAGGGACGCCTCCCTCTATCCTCTCCCGCCTGCCTTCCATGTAGCGTTTGCACCAGGGGTCATCAAGATTGTCGACGTCGAAGCTTCGGTGTATAACGGCATAGAGGTCGATTTCGCGCAGCTTGAGGAAATAAGGTATCTCTTCAAGCCAGCGGCTCTGCATACTGCATTCGGCGGCGTAGGCCGGAAGGAAATGCGACATGAAGTCCCCAGTCAGCCGGGCCGGGTCGGCTTTGCCCACGATCATGTAGAACACGACCATGGCGATATCGTACACGTACCACGAATAGACGCAGTCATCGAAGTCGAAGAGGGTTATATTGCCCCTCTCATCGACGAAGAAGTTGCCTCCATGCGCGTCCTGGTGAATGACGCCGTATGACTCGCCGCCCCTGGGCAGCCGTCTCAGGTGCTCGAGCACGTCGGCGTATCTCTCCATAACCCGTGTCTGGGCTGTCGGCACGAATCTCTCCACCTCCAGCATCAGCGGATGGTCCCATTCGGGCCTCCGCCAGGCGGGCCTTGGAGGCTCGTAAGATCTGCTCAGAGCGTGGATCTTTCCGATTAGCCTGCCGTACCCTGCATAGAGCTCGGGCGTCCAGCCGGCCTCATGCGGGTGCCTTCCCTTCGCCCTTACGAAGGCCGTCGCGAGAAACTGTCCGCCGCGGCCGTCATCGACCGGCTCCACCAGCAGGCCGCGCTCCGACCTTATGGCGCGCGCCACTGAGGCGCCGCCGCGGGCCAGGTAGTTTATGAAGTCCACCTCGCCGTTGATCATGTCCTCGCTTCGCCTTATGCTGTGGCCGACGCGGAGTATGTATTCGCCGTCTTCCCGATCGAATTCGTACATGTAGCTTTCGAAGCCGTCGAGAAGACGAATGCGGCCGTCGGCGATTCCATAGCGGCCCATGGCGTCTTTCAATATTCCGTCGCTGTATCTCTCCGTAATGCGCTTTTCCACGATTGAGGTTCCCGTGTCTGGAAATTGAAAAACTTATCCGGCCTGACGGCCCGGCGGGTTATATTAACAATGATTGGAGGGGGCCTGCAACGCCTTACATGCTTGCCTGACTACACCAGCAACGCCAGTCCCGTGGTATTCAGCCAAGTCGGGCGGCTGCAGGTCTGGCCCCTTGCCCCCCTCCAACCATTCGACGGGCCACGGCGACGCCCCCCCTGTTGAGCGCCACCGCGTCCACGTTCAATATTCCATTGTCCGATGACTCATTTCAATACAACGGCTTTCCTCGTGGCCGTATATTCGCCCGCGCTTAAGGTGACGAGATAGACACCCGGGCCCACGGGGCGTCCCTCGAGATTATTGCCGTCCCACATGCTCGCGTGGGCGCCCGCCTCCAGATGCCCACGGGCAAGCAACGCGACCATACGGCCCGATACGTCATAGACGGCGACCTGGACTCCCATGGCTTCGGGAAGGTCGAAGCGCACGGTCGTAGACGCCGAGACCGGGTTGGGACCGGGAACGGCGAGGTGAGGCAGCTCCGCCTTCCGGCTGCCGGCGGGGACGCCCGCCTCTGGCTCTTTGAGCATGAGCAGCCAGGCGTCGTAGTCCCCCGCGGGGGTCGACCCGGTCTGGCCCGAGACGAGGTAATAACCCCCGCCCAGGTGTACTATGGAGTTCCCCCAGTCGGAGCCCGCGCCGCCGAAGGTCTGCTCCCATACCCAGCCGCTTCCCGGGACCCGCTTTATGAGGAGCAGGTCATTCGTCTGGTAAGTGGGCTCTTTGTCATAGCCGCAGAGCATGAACCCGTCCTCGGGCGTCATGCAGATGGAATTGCAGCGCTGATAATACGAACTGATGTATCGCCTGTATCCCAGGCTAGCGCCGTCCAGGCTAACCCTGAGGAATCCGGCGTCCAGAGGATCGCGCCCCTCAATCGCCCGGAAGGTGGCAACCACCATCTCCGTATCACTCCTTGCTATGACCCAATTGCCCCAGTCGGGGTTAATAGAGCCCGTGTCGCCGTAAGTATCGTCCCAGACGAGGCTGCCGGACGGCGTCACCTTGAGCACATAAATATCCATATTATCGGAATCGCCCCACTTGGACCCGCATATGCCTATATTGCCGTCGCCGGTTTCGCAGACGCTCTGGCCCCAATCGTACAGGCTGTCGCCGTATACGCGCGTCCACGCCGTGTCACCGGCGCCATCCACCTTGAGGAGATAGAGGTCGCAGTAGCCCGAGCCGTAGGAGTCGGTCCGCCCGGAAACGGCATACTGGCCGTCGCTGGTTGCGCATACGGAAAGGCCCTCATCGGGCTCGCTGCCGCCGTAGGTGCGCGTCCAGACCGTGTCGCCGTCCGAGTCTATCTTTATGAGATAAACGTCTTCCGCGCCGGCCCCGAACGACGTTGTGTATCCGGTTATTATGTATCCGCCGCCATGCGCCTCGCAGACGCCGTAACCGTAATCCATCCCCGCGCCCCCGTATGCGCGGGCCCACAGCGTGTCCCCGTCGGCGTCCGTCCTGACTGCGAACACATTCACGTCGGCCGGCCCCATGGAGTGGGTGTAACCGACGGCCAGCGCCCCGCCGTCCGCGGTCGGTATGGCCGAACGGAAGCCGTCGTTGCCCGGCCCCCCGTAAGTCCTGATCCAGAGCGTATCGAGTTCGGCGCTCGCCGCGCCCGCGACGAGAACACCGAGGCAGAAGACAAGGATTGACTTCTTCATCATATTTCTCCTTTCTGCGGTTCGCGGGTCGCGCGTCATTTCGCGCCTGCGCGTTTCTCGGCTACATATGTGCGAATCATCTCGCATAGGCGCCTGCTGTTGAGCTGGTTTCTGAGGCTGGTTATGAAGTTGCCGTCCATCAAGGGCGTATCCGATTCGCCCGCCCAGATCGCCCCGGCATCCAGGTACTCCTGGAGGTATTCCTCCTTGCCCGTCACCGTCACGCCGTTTATTACGCCGGCAGCCGCAAGCACCCTCGGGCCGCCGCACAGGGCCACGACGAGGAGGCTCTCGGACGCCGCCTGAGCCACGAGATCGAGCGCCTCGGGGCTGGCGAGAAGCTGGGCATGGGAACCGCCGGTCTGGATAATCCTCGAAGTGCTGATAAGCAGCACGTCGTAATAAGAGACATCCGCTATTTCGGTGACCAGCGTGTCCACCGTGATCGAGTCGCCGTAGTAGCACGGGGATACCTTGGGCGTGACGCCTACCGTCGTAATGTCCCAGCCGTAGAGCTCCATTACGTCACGGATGAGATTGTAGTTGGCCCCGTAGTGGTTCGCGACCATGATAAGCGCCTTGACCTCTCCGGGATCGCCGTTTGAGGCGACCGCGGGGGCCGCACCCGGCCGAAACGAACCCGCCTGCGAGATCGCGAGCGCCGAAACGACCAGGATCACAAGAAGAGATAGCAAGAACCTCATTCCGTCCTCCTTCCAATCGAATACTTATCGCTTCTATTCCTCACAGGGGTATTCAAACAGGGGATTTCTGAAGCACCGGTTCTACTTCTGACTCAGCTCATCTTTCATATGCCGGAATCCGGGTGAGCTGAAAGGCTTTATGAACTTGAAATGAGACCTGTACCTTGCCTTTATCTTCTCAAGGCCAGCGCCGGCCTCCATCAGCGATATGAAATCCTCGGCGAGGAACGAATGCCTGAGATATGCCGCCAGGGTGCGGGCCAGGAAGGTGTTCGCCGACCAGGTGGCCTGCAGAACGCGGTCGTCATCCGGTGTAAGCACCGCGAGCAGCAGCTCCTCTCCGTCTGTCGAGACCGTTATCCAGTTGGCGGGGACATGCTCGAGGAATCCGAAGCCCTCATAGGTATGGGTCATGCGCGCGCCCGGGATCCTGTCAGGAGCATAGACATCTATCGCCACTTTCTTGCCCCGCGCGATAGCCGCCTCAATGTCCCCGCGCAACTTGTCCAGGGCAAGTGGGAAGACGTCGACCAGCGCGAACTCCTCACAGGTGGCGAGCATGGTCCGTGCCCGCTCATAGACCTGGTCAACGGTCTGGAGCTGATAGATCCGGTAATCCGGAGCAGGCGGCTCAAGCGCCTTAAGGGCTTCATTGGCCCTCTTCTTCCCCCTCAGGAAGCGCTGCTCAAGCTGGCTCAGGAACTCCGCCGGCGGCACGGCGCGCCACTGGCTCCCCTTCTGGCTGTCCACCTCCAGGGCGCCCTTCGACGCCAGCGTGGCCAGCACCTTGTAGGTGGCCCCCCGCGTGCGGTTGATACCCTTGGCGATCTGGTATCCCGTGGCCGGTGAGGAGTGAACCAGGTACACATAGACCTCCGACTCGACCCTTGTGAACCCGAGGTCTTCAAGCGCCTGTATGCTCGCCTGACTGCCCACTCGACCCTCCGCGTTGCCGGGACTTAATTAGTAGTCTATTAATAGTATACTATTTATGAGAAAAAGCGTCAAGCGGGCATTTGGCCGATACATGGAAGTTGCACGGCATGGAAGTGACACAGCACTGGGCCTGGGGCATTTCTCCGACTCCGGCTCACCCAGTGCTGCGTCACGTCGTTTTGCGCGCCACGTCTACTTCAGGCGCACGAGTTTCCTGGACATAACGGAGCCGTCCGCCGAGAGCCTGGCCATGTAGACGCCAGGGCTGACCTCCGCTCCGCTGTCGTCCCTGCCCTGCCAGGTCAATGCGTGCTCTCCCGGCCCGGTGTAGCCGTCGGCCAGCACGGCAACGCGCCGGCCCGCGACGTCGAATATGGCGAGTTCGACGTTCATGGCCCGGGGAATGCTGAACCTGAGAGTCGTCATGGGACGGAAAGGATTGGGGCTGGGAGAGGCCAGGAATATCCCGCCGCCCGGCATATCCGATGCCGGCACACGCGCCTCCTCGTCCCTCATCACGAGCAGCCAGCCGTCGAAACTGCCGCTTCCCCACGACTCGGTATAACCCGAGACCAGGAAGAGGCCCGGCTCGAGCCCGACTATCGAACAGCCCCAGTCGGAGCCCGCGCCCCCCAGGGTCTGCTCCCAAACCCAGCCGCCTCCCTGCACCCGCTTTACAAGGAAAAGGTCGTTCCTGTGCGTGGAATCGTCCTTGGCAGCCCCGCAGAATATGAAGCCGCTATCCGCCGTCTCACATATTGAGCTCCCGTACTCGATATAAGGATGCGAGTACTTGCGGTACGACTGCCCGGTCCCGTTCGCGGCAACGCGCAGGAAAGCGGCCTGGTTCGGGTCGCCGTGGTCCTGGTCGGTGCGCCAGCCGGTGGCAACCATGCCCGTGTCCGCCAGCGCCACCGTCCCCGTCCCGTAGTCCTCCCGGTAGGCGTTGTCAGAGCCGTGGTTATAATGCCATAAGAGGGAGCCGCCCGGGTCCACCTTGAGCATATAGGCGTCTCGCGTGGTATTGAATGATCCGGTCGTTCCGCTGATGCCGTAACAGCCGTCGGCCAGCTCGCAGACGCTCTCGCCCCAGTCCGCCACGGCACCACCGAATGAGCGCGTCCACACGGTGTCCCCCGAGGCGTCTATCTTGAGGACGTAGACATCGCTCTCGCCGGCGCCGAAAGTCTCTGTCTGGCCGGCGACCACTATATAGCCGTCGTGTGTGAAGCAAACCGACCTGGCCTCATCCAGGCCGGCCCCGCCGTAAGTTCTAGCCCAGACGGTGTCCCCGGCGGCGTCCACCTTGAGGAGATAGACGTCCTCCCCACCCGCCCCGAAGGACATAGTGTAGCCCGCGACAATATAGGCGCTGTCGGCCGTCTCGCACACGCCATAGCCGGAATCCAGGCTGGGCCCGCCAAAGGCCCTGATCCAGAGCGTGTCGCCGTCCGCGTCGGTCTTGACCACGAAGACGTCAACGTCGCCGGCGCCGTAAGAATACGTGTAACCGACGGCAACGAACCCGCCGTCGCTAGTGGGGACGGCCTGCCTGAATCCGTCCGAGAAAGCTCCCCCGTATGTGTCCACCCAGACCGTCTCCAGCTCGGCCGAGGCGACACCTGCGACTGCAATCAAAAGAGCTGCAATCAATAATGTCTCTTTCATGACTCGCCTCTCCTCCGCTAGTTGGCCGGGCCGGTCGCGAGCTCTTCTGCGAAGTACTCGCGCATGACCTCGGTGATCTGGTTACAGTAGTAGCGCCCCGCCGAGCTTGTAAGGATCCTGCCGTCGAGTACGGGCGGCACGCCGTCTCCGACCCAGATGGCGCCCGCGTCTATGTACTCCTGGGAATACGCGGCGTAGCCCGTGACGGTGACGCCGTCAATTACATCCGCCGCCGCCAGGACACGCACCCCGCCGCAGCTGGCCACCACCAGCAGGCTGTCGGCTACCGCCTGCTGAACGAGCGCCAGGGCCTCCGGGCTCGCCAGCAGGTCGTCATGCGACGTTCCGTTGTACGCCGAGCTCTGCATGATGGCCACGCAGTCATAGTCCGAAAGATCCGTAATCTCGGTGATAAGCGTGTCGACGTTGAACGGCACGCCGAGTGGGCAAGGACTGAGGGTCGGCTGCAGACCCGCCGAAGTCAGCCCCCAGCCGCACTGCTCCCAGCGGTCGCTGGTGAAGTAGCTGTAGCCTCCCACGTGATCGCCGAACAACATCAATATCCTGATCTCGCCGGGGCCGCTGCTCGGAGCCGACTCCGGTCCGGACGGCAGGACGGCGAGGAACAGGACGAGACAAATCGCGATCAGGGGAAACGCTCGCGAGAGGTTATTCATCCCGGCCTCCTTTCTGAGGTTGACTGCACTCTGCCTGCGCGCGGTTCAAGTTTTCGCGGCACTGAAGCATAAGGACAACATCTACAGGGGCAAAAAATAAACAGGGGTCTTGAATCGTGGGGAGACCGGCGGCTCTCCGCCGCCATCAGACTATACCCATGAACCACGCCTCCGGCTACGGCATAAAAGCGGGTCAGAACTCCCCATGGGCCGTCCGCGAGATGATCTCGTCCTGGAGCTCCCGGCCTATGTCCACGAAGTAGTCGCTGTAGCCGGCCACTCGCACAATGAGATCCCCGTGCTTTTCTGGCTCCCGCTGCGCTTCGCGCAGCGTCTCGGCGTCCACGACGTTGAACTGGACGTGATGGCCCTCCATGCTGAAATAGGCCCGGATAAGATGCCCCAGCTTTTCGATGCCGGCCTCTCCGGCGAGCACGCCCGGCAGGAACTTCTGGTTGAGGAGCGTCCCTCCCGTCAGGGCATGGTCGATCTTGGCCGCCGATTTCAGAACGGCTGTAGGGCCCTTCCTGTCTGCGCCCTGGCTCGGCGAGATCCCGTCCGAAAGCGGCTCCCCCGACCTCCTGCCGTCCGGTGTCGCCCCCGTCATGCGGCCGAAGAATATGTGAACCGTCGTGGGAAGCAGGTTGACCCTGTAACTGTCTCCCTTGGTGTTGGGCCTGCCGTCCACAACGTCGAAGTAGGCCCGGAAGATCGTCTTCGCGACATCGTCGGCGCGGTCGTCGTCATTCCCGAACTTGGGGGTGTTGTTGAGAAGCAGCTGGCGCGTCCTCTCCGCGCCGGCGAAATTGCCCGCGAGCGCCTCCAGGAGCTCGGGCATAGTGATGTTCTTCTCTTCGAAAACATGATGCTTCACAGCCGAGATGCAGTCGGTCACCGTGCCCAGCCCGACGCCCTGGATATAAGTAGAGTTGTACCTGCAGCCGCCGTCGTGATAGTCCCTGGCCTTCATGATGCAGTCATCGAACATAAGCGACATGAAGGGCGCCGGCATGTGTTCGGCATAGAGCCGCTCGATGGCGTTGTTTCCCTCAATCTTGACGTCGACGAAATACGCAAGCTGCTTGCGGTAGGCGTCCATGAGATCGGCGAAGGTTTCGAACCCGGCGGCGTCGCCGGTTTCCGGCCCCACTCTCCTGCCCGTCGCCGGGTCTACGCCGTTGTTAAGCGCGAGCTCGAATATCCTGGGCCAGTTGCAGTATCCGGTGAGGGTGCAGCTCTCCTTGCCGAAGGCGCTTATGGTAACGCAGCCGCTCGGGCCTCCCGCCAGCGCGTCCTCCTCAGACTTGCCGGCGTGCCGGAACTCCTTCAAGATGACGTCGGTGTTGAACACCGACGGCTGACCGAAGCCCTGCCTTACGACCTCGAGAGCGCGCCTCAGCAGGGCGTCGGGGTTCTTACGGCTTACCTGAACACAGGCGCTGGGCTGAATGACGCGCATCTCCTCCACGACTTCGAGGATGAGGTACGAGACCTCATTCACGGCGTCCGAACCATCGGGTCTGAGCCCCCCCACGTTTATGAGAGCGAAGTCCTGATAGGTGCCGCTCTGTTCCTCCGTGATATCCACCTTGGGGGGCGCCGGCTGGTTGTTGAACTTGATCCAGAAGCACTGCAGCAGTTCCTTGGCTGACTCTCTCGTGAGCGTGCCGTCCTCGAGCCCCCTCCTGTAGAACGGATAAAGGTGCTGGTCGAGGCGGCCGGGATTGAATGAGTCCCAGGTGTTGACTTCGGTTATGACGCCGAGGTGAACGAACCAGTAGATCTGCAGGGCCTCCTGGAAGTCCCTCGGCGGCCGCGCGGGAACACGCGTGCAGACCTCGGACATGCGCTCGAGCTCCTCCCGGCGCACGGGGTCCGTCTCCCGGGCCGCAAGCTCGCGGGCCCGCTCGGCATGCCGGGCCGCGAAGAGGACGAGGGCGTCCGCCGCGATGTGCATCGCCCTGAGCTCCTCTTCCTTCTCGGCGGCATCAGGATCGCCCGCGCGGTCGAGGCCCTCAACAGCCGCGCGGATATCCTCCTTGAAGTCAAGAAAGCCCCGCCTGTAGATCTTGTCGTCCAGTATGGCGTGGCCTGGCGCGCGCTGCTCCATGAACTCGGTGAAGACACCCGCCTCGAACGCCGTCTTCCACTCATATGACATCGCTCCGAAGACGCGGTCGCGCATGGTCCTGCCCTGCCAGAAAGGGATTATTCTATCGCTGTAAACCCGCTTCACTTCTTCGCTCACGTCGAAAGGCGTGCGCTCCCGCGAGTCGAGGACCTCCAGGTCGTGTATCGTATGACAGCAGAGCTCGGGATAAGTAGGCGTGGCCTTGGGCGCCGGGCCCCTCTCACCCACGATGAGCTCGCCCTCGCCGATATATATGGCCTTGTGCGCGAGCACATGTTTGAGAGCGAGCGCCCGCGCTACGGGAGTGGAAACACCGTCGGCCGCGCCGCTCTCGAAGAACTCGGTAAGCAGCTCTGCGCGCTCGGAGGAAATGTAGGGTTTGGCTTCGATGCTCTGCCGCCTGAGTTCCGCAACACGCTTGTTCATGCTCAACCTCCGACCTTCGCTTCTATCCCGCGACCGGCAAGCCGTCCGCTTATCGACCGCAGCGCGTCCGCCGACGGGGGCCGGAATACCTCAGGTTCGTCCGACCCCGCCAGTCGCCGCGACTTGTCCACCCCCACGCGGTGATATGGCAGCAGGTGTATGCCAATATCGCTATGCAAAGACCTCACGAACGCCCCGAGCGCATCAATATTCGCCTCGGAGTCATTCACGCCCGGAATTACAGAGAACCTGACCGCTGCCTTCTTGCCGCCATCGGCGAGCATTCTGAGATTGTCCAGTATGACGGCATTCGACACGCCCGTAAGCTCTTCATGAACCTCATCGTCCATGGTCTTGATGTCGTAAAGAAAGAGGTCAACATCGTCCATTAGACCCGACAACGCGTCACCGTCTATAAAGCCGCTGGTGTCCACAGCCGTATGTATGCCCCTTCGCCTACATCGCTTTAGAAGCTCGCGGAGGAACTCAGGTTGCATCATGGGCTCGCCCCCTGAGAAAGTAGCGCCTCCCCCCGACTCGCCGTAGAAGACCATGTCCTTCTCAATCTCTTGAATTACCTCCCCGGGCGTCATTACTTTGCCTACGAGTTCCAGCGCGTGCGGGTAGCAGGCGCGGACGCATCCCCCGCACGTGTCGCACAGGGCCGGGTCCACCACCGGGACCCGGCCGGGAAAAGAAATGGCGCCCCGCGGGCACGCCTCCTCGCAGGCGCGGCAGCCGATGCACCTCCCCTCCCAGAACATGAGCTGGGGCCCCGGGGCAACGCCTTCCGGATTGTGACACCACGGGCATCTCAAAGGGCATCCCTTGAGGAAGACGGTGGTGCGGATGCCGGGCCCGTCATGTATGGCGTACCTTTTGATATCGAAGACCATGCCTTTTATGTCCATCGGCCCCCCCGGGGTATTCTACCGCAAGCCGCCTCCAAAGGCAAAACCCGCGCTATTGTGTGTTCCTACCAATGCGGAACCTCATTCGCTTCCGGCTGTTACAAAATACGTGAAGATGAAGGGAGGTGCGGTATGGCTGGAAACAGAACTTCAATTGCAGTGCTCCTCACCGCGGTACTCATCCTGTCCGGCGCGCTGATCCTCACCGATCGCAGGGCCGAGTCCTCGGATCTGAATGGAATCGGGAGATTCCAGGTCGTCACCGGCTGGCATCACGCCGCGTTAGGGAGCGGCCCGCCCGACAAGGACGACGTCTACGTGGGCCGCATGAGGGTTCTCAAGCTCGACACGGTGACAGGCGAGACCTGGGTCCTCGATGAACGCATAAACACCATAAGCGTCATCTCAAATGAATCCGAGTGGGAGTGGGTGAAAGTGGACTAAGCCGCAGAAGCGGTGGAAACCGAAGGCCGTTCAGAAACCCGCAAAATCGTTATCATCAGGTAGGCCGGACGCCCCCATATAGTGCCTGGTACACCCCTCCTCATCCCCGGAGAATTCATTTGAATAAAACCCGCCGGCCCGGCGTATTTGGGGTGGAGATTCGAGATGAGCCAGTCTAAACTAGCCATTAATGAAAGCACTTACGGGCAGAGAAGGCTGCTGATGGTCGCCAGACGACCGCGCAGCGAGAGCGAGATAATAGCCGCGGTAAGAAGCGGCGACAAGGAGGCTTACCGCGATATAGTAGAGAAGTATATGCAGCGGGCATATTACATCGCTCTGGGTCTCGTGCGCGACCCCGATACGGCCATGGACATCTCGCAGATGGCCTTCATCAAGGCATATAAGAACTTGAAGCGCTTCGACCTCGAGCGCCCCTTCTTCCCGTGGTTCTACAGGATCCTCCGGAACCTCTCGCTCGACCACATCAAGCGGGCCAGGCGCATCAATGAAATACCCCTGGAGGACGTACAGATCCTGAGCGACGAGCGCGAGGATCGCGACATGAAGGAGGCGCTCTGGAAAGCGATGGAAGAGCTCCCCACGGAGCAGCGCGAGATAATTGTTCTCCGCTACTTCGAGGGGCTCTCATATAAGGAAATAGCGGAGACAGTGGGCAAGCCCATTGGCACGGTGATGTCTTCGCTACATTACTCCAAACGAAAACTGAAAGGTACACTGGGCAAGTTCCTGGGGTTTGAGCGGTGATTCGGGGGATAGCGACATGGAACATGACAAGCTGAAAGAACTGATTTCCTCTTACTTCGACGGCGAACTCGACGCCGGCCAGAGAAGGCTGGTCGAGGATCATATAAAGACATGTCCTGAATGCAAACGTGAGTTCGACGAAATGGCGAAATTCGAGGAGGTGATGGGTAAGATGGAACTCAAGAGACCACCCGAAGAGGCCTGGAAGGTCTACTGGAGCTCCGTGTACAACCGCATGGAGCGGCATGTAGGCTGGATCCTCTTCTCTATAGGCGCGATGATCATACTCTTCTTCGCAGGTTACCATCTGCTCAGGGGAATCATCGAAGACGTGAATACCCCGCTTATACTGAAGGTGGGGATACTGGCAATCCTGGGCGGGTTAGTGATACTGTTCGTATCCGTTCTCAGGGAGCGCATATTCGTGAACAGGAGAGAACGCTACAAGGAGATTGAAAAATGATGCTCGTAACCACCGACAGGATCGAAGGCAAGAGGATAGTCAAGATGCTCGGCCTGGTGCGCGGAAATACCATACGCGCGCGCCACATGGGCCATGACATCAAGGCCTCGCTCATCAATCTGGTGGGCGGCGAGATAACCGACTACACCAAGATGCTGGCCGAGTCCCGCGAACAGGCCCTCGACCGTATGCTCGAGGAGGCCGAATCGCTCGGGGCGAATGCAGTCATAAATATCAGGTTCGGCACGTCTATGGTGATGACCCAGGCAGCCGAGATTCTAGCCTACGGCACGGCAGTGATAGTCGAATAACAGCCGGCGGCAGTTCAGATTGTCTGAGTCGGCAGTCCTCGTAAGACAAGAGCTGCCACCCGACCGCTTCATTTGAGTCTTACGGTCTTCTCAATATCCTTATAAACGCCCGCCAGCCTCGGGGCATATCAAACATATAGAAGACCCTCGCGCCCCGGATTTATACTCCCCCCTGCCACCAGGACCGCCGTGGATAAAACGGGGGACGCGGTGCTCCCTTCGGCGCTCTCGCCGCGACGGCGAGACAGGGAAGCACTGCGTCCCCTTTGATCTACTCGATGTTCAGGGTCGGCCTATTTCACACAGACGGTATCCGTACCCGAGAAGGACACGCCGTCATTTGTAAGTCCGGTAAGCTCGAAGACTACCTCGCCCGGCGCCACCATGGCCTTGACCTCTTCGATGTCGAACTTGGCGACCAGGTTGCCCTTGGCATCGGCCTTGGTCCAGGACACCGGCAGGCCGTTAACCGCGAGCGAGCTTGTGTCCACCGCGGACAGAGCTATGTCGGTATGAATCGTCAGCCACTCGCTCTCTGACGCAATAACAAGGACCTTGGGCTGAACGATAATATTAATGCCCATATCCGCGGCCATGGAGCCCGTGACGAAAGTCATAACCAGCAGAGCTAACATACATGCAGAAATCGTGATTCTCCTCATTCCACCCTCCAGTTGACTATTGAAAAACCTCTGTTGTTTCCCCACGTCTATTCGATTCATCAGCGCTCCCGTTCACCTCCTTCTTGCGCCTTTCGAGCCACCGTAACCTTGGACATATGCGGGTTTAAAGAATGCAGAAAGCCCTGGAATTTCCCTGAAATCATACACCTGGGGAGATTAGAGCAAGAGCCGTGCCTCAGGTGGCGTATAGCGCGGGGCCGGAGAGCCTGTTTTGCGAACTCCGTTCGGCAATCCGGAGTTACCCTGGACGGAGCGTCAGGGCCTGAGCTTGCTAAGCCGCTGTCGGGATTTGTAGGGAGCTATGTAACGATCATAGTCCCCGCGTGGCATCTCATTCCCGTGCTTCCTGGCGATGGGCTCTATGGCATCCATTTGCTTCTGGAGGACATCACAGGCGAAGTCGCCGCACTCGGCGCATGTCGAGGCGCCCCTTTCGATTGCGCAGGGCCTTACCTTGCAGGTGGTGTTGCCTTCCTCAAGGCCCGCTTTGCATCCCTTGCAGTCGACGTCCGCCGGGTCTTCATGATGGTCGTAGTACTTCGCCCAGTCACGGCTCACCCGCTCCCTGTCTTCATCGGTCTTGAGGTTCTCCACATAAGCAGGACACAGATCGCATCTGTACCCGCAGTAGCACAGTCTCTCTTCCAACTCGCGCCTCCCTTTCTCAGTCGCCCATTAGCCTACCAAAAGGCTCAGGAAAAGCGTAAACTTTTCCCGCCGCATATGGGGCTTAAGAGTAGAGAGGAGACGATGACAGACCATGCAGGACTGGAAGGAGAAAGTTGAGAGGGCCCAGCGGGGCGACCTGGCGGCATTCGATGAGCTCGTGCGGAAGTTCCGCGACATGGCCGTCGGCTACGCCTATACCGTCCTGGGTGACTTCTACCTGTCGGAGGATGTCGCACAGGACGCTTTCGTGAGGGCCTATCTCGACCTGAAGTCCTTGAGGGAGCCCCGTGCGTTCCCTTCGTGGCTGCGCCGCATCGTCTTCAAGTACTGCGACCGGTACCTCCGGAAACAGCGCGTCCTGCTCCAGCCCCTCGACTCCGCGCTCTCCGTGGCAAGCCCCGGCAAGAATCCGGAGCAGGCTGCAGCCGGCCGGGACGAGCGCGACAGGGTGCTCGAGAGCATAGACGCGCTGCCGGAGAACGAACGCACTGCCACCACCCTCTTCTACATCGACGGCTACTCGATGGCTGAGGTCGGCGAGTTTCTGGAGGTGCCGGTGAGTACGGTCAAGAACAACCTTTACTCGGCCCGAAAGAGACTCAAGCGGAGGTACATGGCGATGATGAAAGACAATCTCAGGCGGCACGCGCCCGGAGACGACTTCAACGAGAGAGTGCGGAACGTGCTGGAGAACGTGCCGCGTGTAAGCTTTACGCTGCACAGGGACGAGAAAGCCGACGGGCTCCAGCGCTGCCCCGAGTGTTTTCCCTTCCCGGCATGCATGAGATCGAGCCTGGAATTCATGGGCGAGGACTACGGCTTCAGGCCCGTCGAAGGGCATGGAAGCACTTGGCGGCTCGATAACGCCTACACTTTCATAATGGGCGTGAGCGGCATGGCATTCAAGATGACATGGAAGGATGGTTGGTATCTGGGCAACCCCGGCACAGACCATCTCACCGATGATCTCAACCAGCCCTACGGCAGGGCCTTCGAGGCCGCAGGATACGAATACGAGTTACTGCGCCGGAACGATGCACCCGACTGCGAAGCCGACTTCCGAAGACGCATTATCGAGAGCATAAGGGACAGGCGCCGCCCGGCAATAGCGCGCGGCGTCGTGGGCCCGCCGGAGGAGTGCATGATTGTGGGCTTCGACGATGGTGGCGATGTCCTCGTCGGTTGGAGCTACTTCCAGGGGGCCCCCGAGTTTAACCGGAACGTCGACTTCGAGCCCTCCGGCTACTTCAGGAAGAAGGACTGGTTTAAGGACACCCTGAGCCTTGTCCTCATTGGAGACAAGGTCGAGGCCCCGCCGCGGGAGGAGACCTACCGCAAGGCGCTTCACTGGGCCCTGGAAATCTCCAGAACTCCACGGATAAAGGGCGTTTTCAGCAGCGGCCACGCGGCCTATGACGCCTGGGCGGAGGCGCTCAAGAGGGACAAGGACCTGCCGGCCGACGACATGAACGCCCTCAGAGTCAACTACCATGTGCACGAGGACGCCGTGGGCACGACGGCCGAGGCCAGATGGTACGCGGCCCAGTTCCTCAAGCAGATCGCCGAGGAGATGCCGGGCCTGGCCGAACACCTGCTCGGCGCGGCCCGCTACTACGAGGCCGAACACGACCTCATGTGGAAAATATGGGGCTTCACGGGCGGGCCCGCGAGAACCGACGAGGGAGCGCTCAACCTCGCCGAGCCCAAGGTCCGCAGGAAGATGATCCCCATCATCCTGGAGGCGCGCAAGCTCGACGAGAAGGCCGCGGCCCTCATAGAGAAGGCGCTGGCCGGATAGAAAGAGAAGTGAAACCTGCAGGTGCCCGGCCGTCAAGTTGGGAGCCGGGCCACTTGACATCTATGCGCTTTTCCCAAATGTGGGTAGAGTAGGACTAGCACAGGGGTGAGTGGAGAGAGGAATCCACCGGTCGGATGGCCGCGCGTAAGGCGGATTGACCGATGGGAACTGCATTCCCGAGAGCACTCGTCCCGCTTTCCATTCTTGCCGCGGTCATATTGCTTGTCCTCTCCTCCCCGGCCCTTGCCGACGGCTCCCGCTCCAAAGCCGACCTCACCCGGGAGGAGTTCGCGAAGCTGCTTACGGGAAGAGTGCCACCCGAACTCGAGCGGCAATTCCACGAGGCCCTGGGCGCGCTCGCCCCGATGGAGCCGATGTCCTTCCCCTCCCAGTTCGACTGGCGGGATTCGCTGGCGCTCTCACCTGTAAGAGACCAGGAATGCGGCGACTGCTGGGCGCAGGCCGCCGTCGCGGCGGTTGAATCCCAGATGCGGATTTATGACGGAGATACCACCCTCATTTCGGTTCAGCAGGCGATCGACTGCAATTACTTCAACGCGTCATGTAACGGGGGCTGGCCGCACTCGGTTTACACGCTCTACAAGATGGTGGGCGCGGTGACCGAGGAAGCATACCCGTACGTCGGGCTGGACACTCCGTGCGCGCAGGACACCTGCGACTTCATTCTGAACACCGACGGCTGGGAGTTCATCGACACCACCGAGGTGAGCATAAAGTCGCATCTTATGAGTCACGGGCCCCTGGTCGCATGGATGGAGGCCTGGACGGACATGGGAGACTACACCGGAGGCTGCTTTGAGCGTTACGGCCCCACCCCCTACGGGCACCTGGTGCTCATAGCCGGATGGGATGACGCCATGTGCGACAGCGCCGGCGCCTGGCTCATTAAGAACAGCTGGGGCACGGGCTGGGGTGAGGATGGTTACGGGTGGATCAAGTTCGATGTGGGCCGGCTCGGTTATCTCGCCATGATAGTCAACTACACTCCCCGGGACGAGGCGAGCATAGTCTATGAATCATTCACGCTGGACGACTCGGCCGGAGATGCCGACGGGCGGCCCGACCCTGGAGAGACGGTGACCATGCCCGTCACTCTTAAGAACATCCGCTGGGGAGTCGCCACCAATGTAAGTGCGACGATTATGACCACTACTCCGGGGGTGGAGGTCCTGATCGGGTCGGCCACATTCCCTGACATCGGAAGTGGTGCGGCGGAGCAATCCCACGCTCCCCACTTCGTGTTCTCGGTGGATGACACGGTCGACTGTGGCGAAAGAATTCACTTCATCCTCTCGATGACATCCGATCAGGGCCCCTCCACCGCCCGTTTCGACATGGCGACGGGATATTACGAGACCGTCTTCCTGGACGCCGCGGAGGTCGACACGGGCTGGACCAACGCACCGGACGACGACGCCGTTTACGGCATCTGGGGTATCGGGGACCCCAGGGGGAGCCTCCTCGGCGACAGCATGTTCGTCCAGCCCGAGCTGGACCACACGCCGGGAGGCGGTTTCAAGGCATACCTTACGCAGAATGCCAAGCGCCACAAACCTCCGGATCAGCGGGACGTGGACGGCGGCAAGACCACATATATATCCCCCGTACTCGACGTATCGGATTACGCTTCAGCCAGACTGAGGTACTGGCTGTGGTATACGAACGACACCGACTCGATATCGCCCCCCGATGACACGCTTCTGGTCGATATATCGGCCGACGCCGGAAGCACCTGGGTCAACCTTGAGACCGTGTCCTCAAGCAACCGGTCCTGGGACGAAAGGGAATTCGAGATAGCAGACCACGTCCCGCTCACCGGCGGTTTGAGACTGCGCTTCACGGCCAGCGACTACGGAGCCGACAACACGGTCGAGGCCGCAGTAGACGATATCGAAGTAATCGCATGTCCTGACCAAGACCCCGCGGGAGTCGAGGAAAACGTAACCGTTGACACGCCTGAGCAAGTCGAACTACTCGGCAGTCGGCATAACCCCTTCGCCAATTCAACGCACGTTTTCTTCGAGCTCCCGCGGAGGATGCATGTCAGTATTAGCGTGTACGATTCAGCGGGCCGCCTCACAGCGGAGATTCTCAGCCGAATTAAGAGCGCGGGAGTCCACTCGGTGCCCTGGGACGGCCGCACGGCCTCCGGGACGCGGGCCGCTCCCGGTATGTACTTCATACGGCTGGAGGCTGAAGGAGTGGCCCGGACAACAAAGGCAGTCCTGGTCCGCTAGGCGGACCGACACAGGGGACGGCGCCCTTCTCGTTCCCCGCCGGAAGAGCGCCGTCCTCGTCGCGAAAATCGCGCTCCGGTCCCCTCCCCCCCCCCGCCAGGGCGGTTGACCTGCCGCGATTCACAGCGTAGAATCACAGGGGTTCAGTGAATGCGCAGCAGCACGAGCATTACGGCTGGACATCGCAAGCTCGCACGATTGGAGGCCCACTGTGAAGAGGACCGTACTCATCTTTGCCCTTCTCATCCTGACAATTAGCGGCTGCGGGGGAGATTCGGGAACGAACCCCCAGTCCGAAGAAGACATTCCCCTTGCGGCGGACACAATAGGAGCCGCCGGAGGTACGCTCATAAGCGACGAATTCGAGCTTGAGGTGCCGGCCGGCGCCTTCGATGCGGACGCCGAGCTCAAGCTTTACGAGTCGTCGGAAGACCATGGCTTCGGCGACAACTGCATTTCACGCTTCTTCAGACTTGAGGGCCTGCCGGAGACTTTCAACGACACCCTGACGGTCCGGATCGATTTCGAGGGGTCGGTATCGGAGAGCACATATGTCGGCGCGGGTGAGAAAATCACATTCTACGAGGACGGGATCGAACCTGCAGATGGTTTCATCTATTCCTTCTACCTGGCGACGACAACTTCGGGCTGCGCCGAGGCGAAGATCCCGCCTCCGGATACCGGGCTTAGGGCCAGGGCGAACACCCGGGCCGCATCGACAGGAGACGACCACTACGCGGTCTTTACGGAAGTCCGCGTGGAAATGCCGACGGAGCACTTCACGATAGACCATCCATTGGAGATCGCCCTTTTAATGAGCTTTGTGGAGGACTACATCGAGGCGGCCCACGACACCGTCGTTTCAGTCGGGATGGGATACGCGGGGAATCAATGGTCGTGGCCGGCCAAGCTGACTGTATCCGACTTCTCCGGGGGCGGGCTTACCAGGCACAGAGTGACGGACAAAGGTCTTTTTATGTGCATGAAGCCCTCCTTAGTTACCGAGGACATGCTTCCCGAAGCCAGACGCCTGCTCGGCAACCTGATGGTCCGCGCCGCCCAGAACATACCCAACGACGCGGAGTACCTGGGAGATGACTACATACCGTGGCATAACGCCGTCGTCTGCTATATGCAGGAGGAGTGGATGGAGCCGTCGGGTTTCACCCGGCCGCCCAGCTTCGCAGGACGCGAGCCATACGCACTGTCGGGGCTTCCTATCGGATCTGCCGGAAGCGATGCCCCCAGTCGCGCAATCGGATGGGCGGCTGTTGTCAAGCATCTGACGGGGCTCTACGGCAGGAAGATCATCGGCGACGTCTATAAAATCACGCAGACGACCACCAAGAATCCCGTGAAGGCGCTCTTCGAGGTATTACCCGACCCGGCCTACAACTGGTGGCCACAGTTCGTCGACAAATACGTTACCGGGCAATACTACGGCGTGGAGCCGTCGGTTCTTCTCCTCCATATCAGTACCGGTGACAAGTACACAATCGGCTCGGCGTCGGACACGCTCAAGACCTACTCCCACAATGTGCCGCAGGTTTCCGCCCGCATGAACCGCATATACCTCGACTACGCGCTAATCTCCGAGGACGTCTCACTTGAAATAAACCTGGGCGCAACCGAGGTCAACGAGGACTACTACACCCTCCTGGTATATAAAACCAAGGACGGCGCGATGGAACTTGTCGGGAGCGGACACACCGTCACCGTCACAGGCCTGAGGGACCTCACGATTGCAGGTTATGACATAATTCCCATAGAGGTAATAAGCTACAATGACGAACCCTACACGCAGGAGGTCTCCACAAAGCTCAAGTACCGCGTGACCACGCCCCCCGCCTTCAACAGGGTCTACATAACTCTGAACTCCGCCGACATCCAGTACGAGGACAGCTACGGCAACGAGTGGTGGGACGACTACTTCGGAGGGCTATGGACAGGCATCGGAACATGGAACGGAAACGCATTCCATGCCTCCTGGACAAACCGCGATCTGCCCGGAGTGGGCACCGCCACCGGGAACCTCGACGTTACTATCGACCCGGATACGAAAGAGGTATTGACCTTCCGGGCGGTCGAGACCAGGAACTCGACCACCGGCTTTACCTACGTGGACAGCATCGTCGGCCACAACGTACCGCTTGACTACGAGACTCCAGCGCCCGGCAGAGTTTGCCAGATTACGGGGACAGGAGCCTGCTCGAGCATAGACGCATACGCCTACAGAAGGGATGACCCGGGATCGACATGGATCAGGTCAAAATCGTACACCTGCCAGGCGACCACTAGCCTGGCTGTCAGCTTCTGGCGCGACAGCGGGGAATAGCCCGGAGATTGCGCGGGATGGTAGACGCAACGGCTCGTGGACCCGGGCAAAAGGCCTTGCGATTTGCTTGATTTTCGCGGCGAATCCTGCTCTCCTGATACCGGCGACACGCAGGGAAAACACACATCGATAAGACCGTAATAGAGAGAAACCCACCGGAGGAGGGAGTGATATGCGAACAGCGCCGGAACCAGTCTTTCTGTTTCTAACCCTCTTCGCGGTTATCGCAGCGGGAGCCGCGGCATCTCCGGAGGCGGAGCGCTGCGAGATCTGGATAGATCTTTACAGGGGCGAGCCGGTAACCTACGAAGACATGTTCGAAGACATCCTGGAAGCCGAGGTCATTTACCTCGGAGAGAGGCATACGCTGGACCGCCACCACGCGACCCAGGAGAGAGTCATCTCCGATCTCGCCGCGAAGAACATGGAACTAGCCGTCGGGCTCGAGATGCTTCCCGCTGACGTTCAGCCTGTGCTCGACCTCTATAACGCGGGCGACCTCACGTTCGATGAATTCGCCGACTCGGTGGGCTGGGAAGAAATCTGGGACAATTACGAGGATTACCGGGCCGCCGTTGAGGCCGCACACGGTGCCGGCGCCCCCATACTGGCGCTCAATGCGCGGCGCGAACTCGCCAAGCAGATCGTGCGGAAGGGCCTTGACAGTCTCGACGCGGAGTGGGCCGCGAAAGTCCCCGATGGCGTGGATGCCCACCAGCCGGAATACGAGCGCGAGCTACTGAGAGTCATGATGGTAATGGCGCACGCCACAGGTCAGGCCGACATGATGCGCCGGATGTTCGAGGCCCAGGTGATCAAGGACGAAGTCATGGCCGATGCAATCGCCCGCTTCATGAAGTCGCCGGAGGGTGAAAGCAGGAAAGTCGTGGTTCTCTGCGGCGCCGGTCACGTATCCTACGGTTACGGCATACCGTCAAGGGTCCGCTCGCGGGTTCCTGGCGTCGTCGACCGCATCATCGTAATGTCCGAAAGCGGTGACGTGGTTCTCTCCGAGCGCGAGAAGGCAATGGCCCGGATGATAGAGATAACCCATGCGCAGCTTAGGGAAAACACGGTGCCTTTTGCGGATTACCTGCACGCCAGGGCGCTCGCACCCGGGGAAACTAGCGAAGCCGGCGGCCCTGAGGTCGAAGATTAAACCTGCTCCAGATACTCGGGCGGTATGGGGACCTCCTCCTGCTCGGTCTGGAATACGACGCTGGCGATGAGCCATCGGTTCCTGCCCCGTATAAGCTGAATGCTGTTGATGCCGCGCATCACCGGCGGCCCTTCCGGGTCCTTGATGCGGGACTCATACGTGCTGAAGACATGCGCGATACTTCCGAAGCGCTCGACCCGCCTCGAGACCTCTCTCTCCCAGAAACCGTCCTGCGAGTAGAAGTCTCCTGCGTCTCTTGCGAACTCATCAAGCGTCCACTCGCGCAGCTTCTCGCTCCCGTCCTCCAGCCGGATCACCATGCGCAGCCTGGCTCCGTCCAGGAAGAGCGTCCGCATTTCATCCCACGGGCGCTTCTTGTCTGCGGGGCCGGAGATGAACTCGTAAAGTCTCAAAACCGGCCACTCGGGGCCGACCTGTGCTTCCTTCATCTGATGCGCCTCCGTTCGGGAGTACCGTTTGGGTTGCTGTACGTGGTGTCACTGTATTGTGGTCAGTATATACGAGTTTGGGGCGTGTTTCCACAATAAGCATGAAGGCAATCTCCGGGCAGACGATCTCGCGCAACCGGCGCTTGCTGCAGGGAATGCCCCAACCCGGGTCCCCGACCGCCGCAGGTTGCGGTTTCTGCCCGCCTTGACACCCGGTATGCGATTGTGTTAGAGATATTCAGGTCCTAAATCGTAAGATGGATTTGTGTCGAAAGGAGACTCGGGAGATGAGAAAGACCGTCGAGGTTGCAATCTTATTGTCCGTGGCAGCCGCTATATCACTCGGAGGCTGCTCCAGCAGCGAGACGACCGGTCTGTGTCAAAATGTCGTCACGGCCAAGACATCGAGATTCTACTTTTCCTCCGCGCCTAATGCTTCGGTGCGGGTCATTACTACCCCGGACGCGAACAAGCTCTGCTCCACTGATATGGGCATTAAGGTGCGCTATGAGAGAGATGATCTGGCGCGCGATAGGGCTCCTCAGAACATCTACGTCCAGCTAGCCGTAGAGGACGGCTCCGGTGAGCCGCCCACGATTTTTGAACTGGACGACCCCAATTATTCAGTCGAGTACGGGCGCAAGTACATCCAGTGGGGCCTCAACGTCAGTGCGGCCGATCGCGTTGAACCGGTCAGGTATTACATAAGGATCGGAACCAGCGCACCCGGCGAATATCCGGTCCTGGCGGACGCCGCAATAAGGTATGTCGCCTACGAGGCTCCGTAAGATCCCCTTCAATGGGACACCGGGTCCGGCCGTATGAGGGCCGCTCCGCGCCCAACGCGGGTAACCGCCCACTGCCCGGCGCCCTAAATTGCTGGAAGCGATCGAAGAGGCGGTGCTATAATTCTCTCATAATCATGGCTCTATCAGTGAATCGGCCTCCCAACCCGGCGGGACATCATGGCGTTCAATGTTTTGCTGGTCGACGACGACGATGAATTCCGCGAGGAATTCTGCGACTTTCTCTGTGACTATAACGTCGTACAGGCCTCCTGCGGTGAGGAGGCCCTCGAAGTCCTCCGCCGTCCCAATGAGATAGACGTCGTAATACTCGACGTGGTTATGCCGGGGCTCTCCGGCACCGAAGTCCTGAAAATAATCAAGGCCGAAAATCCCGGCCTTGGAGTCGTCATTCTCACAGGGCAGGGGACCAAGAGAACCGTAATAGACGCGCTCAAGGGCAGAGCCGATGACTACATAGAAAAGCCCGTGGATATACCCAAGGCGGTGGAGATCATAGAGCGGCTCCTATCGGGAAGGATCCAACCGGTCGATTCACCTCCCGGCGGAGCGGACGAGAAGGTCCACAAAGTCATGCAGTTCCTGGACAGGAACTACGACCGGCGGGTGTCTCTTAACGACGCGGCCTCCCTTGTCGCCCTCAGTCCCAAATACTTGAGCCGGCTCTTCAAGGAGAAGGTCGGCATCGGTTTCAATGAGTACAGGCTGAAGGCTCGAACGGAGAAAGCGATCCAGATGCTGGAGACCACTGATTTCAGCATTGCCGAGATCTCCTACCAGATGGGCTATGAAAACCCCGAGTCATTCGCAAGACTGTTCGCGAAGGTGGTAGGTTCAACCCCTACGGAGTACCGGGCTGAAGCTCGCAGGCGCAGAAAATGACGCACATGCACGGACAATGAGCGAGACGGGAATAACCGCATGAGCAAACGAGCCAAGATGCTGACAGGGCTCATAGGCGTGGTCGGTCTCGTCGGTCTCTACCTTATCAGCCTCAGAAACTACCTTCTCTTTCACAGCATCGCCGAAGCCTTCAGCATCGTAATCGCCTTCTGCATCTTCATTCTGGCGTGGAACACGCGCCGGCTCATGGAGAACTCATACCTCCTATTTCTCGGCATTGCCTACCTTTTCATCGGCGGCATCGACCTGCTGCATACGCTGGCCTACACAGGAATGGGAGTCTTCCCGGACCATACTACAAACCTCGCGACCCAGCTGTGGCTGTCGGCCCGCTACATGGAGAGTCTGTCCCTGCTTATCGCCCCCTTTTTCCTCGGGCGCAGGCTGCGGGTGGAACTCGCTCTCACGGGTTACGTGGCAGCGAGTCTCGCGCTTGTACTCTGTGTATTCTACTGCGGGAGCTTCCCGACCTGCTTCATCGAGGGGCATGGCCTGACCATGTTCAAGAAAGTAAGCGAGTACCTGATATCGCTTATCCTGCTGGCGTCGGTCGCGGGGCTCCTGAGGAAAAGAGACCACTTCGAACCGGGCATATTGAGGCTTATAATTGCCTCCATTTTCCTTACGATAGCCTCTGAGTTCGCCTTCACGTTCTACATCCATGCCTACGGATTCTCGAACCTGGTCGGCCATTACTTCAAGATCATCTCGTTCTATCTCATCTATAAAGCCATCATAGAGACCGGCCTTCGGCAACCATATGACCTCCTCTTCCGGGAACTCAAGCTGCGGGAGCAGGCGCTCAGAGAATCGGAGCAGGCTTACAGGGCCATATTCGAAAACACGGGCACAGCCACGCTTATCATCGAAGAGGACACGTCCATATCCCTGGTCAATACCGAGTTTGAGAAGCTGAGCGGCTATAAGAAGCATGAAGTTGAAGGCAAAATGAGCTGGCGCGATTTCGTCAATCCGGAAGACCTTGAGACCATGCAGAGCTACCACGACGGCCGGCGGGAGGGCGATGAGGGCATCCCCAAGGACTATGAATTCAGAATCGTAAACAGGTCGGGCGGCGAGCGCGCTGTCCACATGACGGTGAGCATGATTCCCGGTACCAGAAGGAGCGTCGCGTCGGCTATGGATATCACCGAGCGCAAGCGCGCCGAGGAGATCATAAGGAGAGACAAGGAGACCCTGGGACACATAGTCAAGCAGAGGACCGAGGAGCTTATCGACGCCTATCGAAAACTGGCTGAGTCCAAGAGGCTCTCGGGCATAGGCACGCTCGCCGCGACCGTGGCCCATGAACTGCGTAATCCCCTCGGTGTGATCCGCACGGCCATACTCAACATCAGGCGGAAGACATCGGAGCCGGCGCTATATAAGCACCTTAATAACATAGAGAAGAAGGTCTCGGAAAGCGACCGCATCATCTCCAATCTCCTGCGATACTCCAATATCAGGCCTCCCGAAAAAGAAAAGGCGAACCTGCACACGATTATCACCGAGTGCATGAACTCCACCGCCGGGAGGTTCCCCGGCCAGGAGGTGGATGTGACAGCTGACCTTGACGGCCTCGGGGACGGGTACACCGACGTCGATGTTGTACAGGTCAGGGAGATCTTCGATAACATCCTTAACAACGCCTACCAGGCGGTGGGCGGGAGGAAGGGCCACATCGAAGTACGGGCGTCACGCTCGCCGGAAGGCGAGATCTCGGTTGCCGTGAAGGACGACGGCGTGGGAATAGCCAGGGGCGACCTGGAGATGGTATTCGAACCCTTCTTCACGACAAGAACGAGGGGAACGGGCCTCGGCCTTGCCATATGCCGCGAGCTCGTCCGGCTCCACGGGGGCGACATCCGGGTAGACAGCCGGCAGGGACAGGGCACCACCGTAATCGTAACACTGCCGGGTAAGTGAGCCGGAGCGGCAAGCTCCTTACAGGCGGAGTTGCACCCCACCCCCTGCCTCTAGACCATCCGCCCCCTTCCAATACCTCCAATCAAGCCATCCAGGCAGGGTGGAATCAGGTCAGATGAAAGTGGAATCAGCCAATTCCGCCTGATGCCGGCTTCGTGAGAGAATTAACATGGCACTGGAACGACGCTCTTATAGTCAGGACGAGTTCCTCATACAACCCCAGTGTTTAAGAGATCCGCGGTTTCATGTTGAGGGCAGCTTAGCCAGAACCACAGAGACCACATTCTCACCGATGAGCCGCGTTAGGTGCGCGCCTGAGGGCGCACATAATCTGGAGGTGCGGAATGCGGACAGTGAAAACACGCGACGTGATAGCGCTTGAGGCGCTCACGGACAGCGAGCTTGTGGAGCTTACCAGAGAGGGCAGACCGGAGGCCTTCGGGCAGCTGGTGCTGCGTTACCGGTCGCGCATATACCGGTTGGCCAGACGCCTGGCAGATACGGACGAGGACGCCGAAGACGTTCTGCAGGAAGCGCTGATAAAGGCCTTCAAGTCAATCTCGACCTTCGAGGGCAGGGCCAAGTTCTCTACATGGCTCTACCGTATAACAGTAAATCTGGCGCTTATGAAAAAGAGATCGAGTAGGTCAATCTTCGAATACCTCGATGACCCCGTGGAGACCAAGCGCGGAGAGGTCCGGCGGGAGTTCCCGGACAAGGGCCCGGACCCGCTGGGATTGCTGATGGAGAAGGAGTGCCGCGGCATACTGGATCGCGCGATACTCGAGCTCGCCCCCGCTGACAGAGCCGTCTTCGTGCTGAGGCATGTTGACGGCCTTTCGACCGTGCAGGCCAGCGAGGCTCTGAAACTCTCGGTGCCGGCCCTGAAATCCCGGCTCCACCGCAGCCGCGTAGCCCTGCAGGGGAGTCTCAGAAACGTGCTCCGGGAAGAGGTTCTGGCTGCGTCGGCTTGAGAAGCTCCGGCGCTAGTACCGCCCCCATGCCTGGCCGATGGTAATATAGAGAGCCCACTCTTCAGGCCCTCTGGCCACGTCGATCCCGGCCCGGATTCCATACAGCCTCGCAAGGAAGTATCTCAGCCCCCCGCCGAAATTGTAGGCGTCGGTGCGGTCATCCCACTCGCCATTCACGGGTACGGCACTGCCCACTCCTGTGAATAAGATCAGGCTCCAGCGATACTTGAAGTCCCAGCGGAACTCGGTCTCGGCGACAAGCGTGTACTCGCCCTGATAGCGCATGGCGGGAACGCCCCTGAGTTCGATGTACGGTCTCATATAGAACGGAGTTCTTTCGAAGCTGAAGCGGCCGTCCAGGCGCAGGGCCAGCATGTACCTGTCGCCCAGGAGATGATATCCGAGTGCATACGTGTTCAGTATGTCGAAGGTCTTGTCGCTTCCGAACGTAGGGCTGTAAAACGTATAGCGGATGCCCGTACGGATACCGTTATCGGGAGTGAAGGTATTGTCGCGGTTGTCGTAGACAGCAGTCGCGCCCAGACCTCCGATGTTGGTGTCAAGCTCCCACTTGTCTATGCTCTCCAGAGGGATTTCCAACGAGACAATGCTCCTGAAGAACGTATATGCGGCACCCAGAAAGAGACGTGTCTTCGGTATTCTGAATGAGAGGTCCTGTATCGTTCCCGCACCCTTGATATTGAAATCCACTCCTTTGTCCGAGAGGTCCTGGGGCCATGCGGGATAGTACTTGAGATTAAGCGACAGGTAACCCAGCCCCCCCAGGTAGCGGATGCTGTCGTTCTTCCAGTAGCCCCGATAGCCACCGCCCACCCCCCACGAGCCGTTGGCGGTGTACATACCGAACACGCCCGCGATATCGGGGGGCTCGGTTATCATCTGCCCTATCTCGGACCTGTCACGGTTGAGGAACATGAGGCCCAGACCGGCGCCCGGACCGATCGCCGGCTCTGTAATGATGGAGACTACGGGCATGAAGCCGTAGGCCCTGGACAGCCAGGCGCTCATGTCGAAATCGCCGTCCAGCGTGTCCTTGAAACCCGAAAAGAAGCCGTCGGCGGCGGCGTCGCCTCCGGGAATCAGGACGGCCAGCACGCAGACAAGCAGGAGCGATTCCGTCAGGGTGTATCGCATAATTGTCAAACCTCACTCAGCGGCTGGAAGCCTTGTCTATGAGCCGATTGGCCTGGTCGATGAGCTGGAAGGCCGTCTTCACGTACCGGTCGTCCACCTTTGCCTTCTCAAAATGGAGCTTGGCCTGGCCATAATACTGCAGGGCCTTGGCCTTGTCTCCGGAATCATACTTCTCGTCTCCGTAATGGAGAAGCAGCTGGCCGTAGCGGATGTTACCGTAGGCGTAGTAGGTATTCTCCTTGAGGGCCGCCTCGAGGGTCTTCTCGGCCTTCCCGTAGTCCTCTGTGTCCATGTAATGCTGAACGAGGGGGCTCCAGTATGTCGTGTTATCAGGCCTTATCTCGGTGAGCCTGGTATACACATCTATCATTTCCGCGGTGCGCTCCTGGCTCCTGTATATATTACCCAGGGTCTCGAGGCTCTGGATGTCATCGGGATAGTGCTTAAGGAACCTCTTGCATGTCTCCTCCGCCATGCCGTAGAGCCTGAGGTTGTAATAGACGCGCTCCAGGGCGTACGTGGCCCCGTCCAGGTTGGGATTGACGGCCAGGGCCCGCTCCAGATGATCCCTGGCTGCTTCGTACAGGCCGTCCCGCTCATACAGTCTGCCCAGTTCGAGATTGGCGTTGGCGTTATCGGGGTTGATCTCGACCGTTCTCTGGAGCTCCCGCCTGCCCCGCTCCGCGCTGCCGTATTCGATAAGGGCGAGTCCGAGTATCTCATGGGCCGACTCGCTCGAGGGGTCGAGGCCGGCCGCCACCTCCAGGTTGTCGATGGCCCCGCGGTAATCCTCCTCCCTGTAATCGAGAGTCCCGAGATAGAGGTAGGGCCGGGCGTCATCGCTCTTCAGGGCCTTCGCCTTCTCGAAGTGCTTCCTCACTCCGGTGTAGTCGCGCTGGTTCTCGTACCTGGCATCCTCCATGGTCATGAGGGCAAGCCCGAGATTGAGGTTGGCCTCGAAGCTCTCCGCGTTCTCGGCAAGAACGCTCTCATAGAGCCGGGCCGCGTCCCCCACTCTGCCCTGGTCCATATAGACCCTGGCGGCTTCGAGCCGCTTTTCCACTGTCGGGAGTTCCTCGGGCGGCGCCTCAGGGGCCGGCTCGGGCTTGGGTCCGCAGCCGGCAATCAGGGCCGCCAGTAAGATCCCTATTGCGTACCAGGCGAGATTTCTCATTACCCTGTCTCTTTCACTGCAGCCGGTCGGTTCTCCGGTTTCACATCCATCGTTTAAAGGTCCGGTATTCAAGGTACATAAGCCGGCAATCAAATACAACACCTGCCATGATTATAAGACGCTGAGGCGGGGCTCAACGCGGCGGCCCGGGCGCCTTCGATCACCCGTCCGAGTCGTAGGGGCCGGCCCGCTCGCGCTTAAGGCGGCTCCTGTGTCTCTTGTCTTTGAGTCTCTTCTCCTTCACCGCCCCGGGGACAGCAGTGGGTTTCCGCCTGCGTCCGGGCTTGAGGGCCGCCTGCAGGAGATCGGTGAAGCGCTCCACGGCCGCCCTCCTGTTGGCGGTCTGCGTGCGATGCTTCTGCGAGACGACCCGCAGGACGCCGTCCTTGCTTATTCTCGTCGAAAGGCGCTCCCTTATTCGCGCCCGGTCGGCATCCGTGAGACTCGGAGACGCGTCAACGTCGAAAAGCAGCGTGGCGCGCGTGCTCGTCTTGTTGACTTTCTGGCCCCCCGGACCCCCGCTCCGCGCGTAGGTGAAGGAGATCTCCTCCTCCGGAATCACAACCCGGCTGTTGATCCTGATAGCCACGCCGGCCCCCGTCTCTCCGGCCCTTCAGGAACGGCCTTCAACCATGGCCCCCAATTGGTGACGCTGACGGTCATCCACGCGTCATCCTCCCCACCGCGCCCGTCGTCGGCGGTGAACTTGAAGTCGCGGCTGGGAACGTCTTCCCGGCTGGGCCTGAACCAGAAATAGCCCGTGTGGGTGCCCAGCGAAGCGTCGGCCTCGTAGCCCGACATGAGTTCCTCATAAGTGACACTCACGGTCAGGCGGTAGGTGACGTCGTCGCCGTCCGGGTCGGTCGCGGAGACGAACAGGCCCACGGTGTCGCCGAGCACGATCGTGGTGTCCCTCACGGCAGCCATCTCGGGCGGATTGTTGTCGTCTTCAGGCCCGGTATACGTGCTCTCCGTACTGGCGCAGCCGAGGACCACCAATGCGGCTCCGGCGGCCGCAGCGATGACGATATTGATGTGACGCATCTTCATGACCCTTCCCTTTCCTTGCATTTCGGCTGAAGTCTACCAGAGAGTCATCCCCCGTTCAATCCCCGCATTTTACATCCTTTTACAAACCTCTGACAGCCCCGTGACAACTCGGTCTCAAGGGCGGGGTACGATCTTAGTGAAAGGAGGAAGGAAATGAAGCGACTGAAAGCCGGATTGGAGGAGGTGATTCAAATGAGCAAGGCTTTGCATTTAGCCACCGCGCTGGCGGTTGTCGCGGCGGCGGCCGCCGGCATACTTACGTTGGGATGCGACGAGGCCGACGCCAAGGCCGGCAAGGAGGTCATGGACCTTATCAGGACTCTCGAAGTCGGCGAGTCCGTCCATTACGGCAAGCTCACCATAATCCCGGTCTACACGACATGCATCAGGGACAGGTCGCCTTACACCACCCTCGATGAAGCCCTCGGGAAAGGCTGGCTGGAGATCACCGAGATGGGTTCGGGAAGCGTGCCCCAGGTCGTCATGACCAACCGGTCGGCGAGGCATATCTTCATTATGGGCGGCGAGGTCCTCACCGGATGCCGGCAGGACAGGCTGGTCGGAAGGGACGTGCTCTTGAGGCCGCATGCCCGGGAAGTGCTGGTGCCGGTCTACTGCGTGGAACAGGGTCGCTGGACCTACGAGTCAGAGACCTTCTACAGCAGGGAGAACCTGGGCACGCCGGGCCTCCGCGCGGAGGGCCAGAAGGCATCCGACGCCGCGCAGTCCGAGATCTGGGACCGCGTATCGACCATGTGCGAGCGCTCGGGCGCTGAGACGGGCTCCAGGCGCTACCAGGCGGCGTACGAGTCGGACGAGGCCAAACGCGAGATCTCAGACTATGAGAGCAGGATGAGGCGTATCCCCACCCTATACCCCGACGCCGTCGGCGTAGTGATCGGCGTGGGGAGCGCCATCACGAGCGTCGACGTCTTCGCCAACCCGCAGGTCTTCCGGGAGGTATGGCCCAAGATCCTGAAGTCGTCGGCCATGGCTGCCATCCTGAGGAAGGCCTCGGGCTCGGTCAGCCAGAACGACGCCGTGAGGTTCCTGCGCACCCTCCACAACAGGCATTATGTGAGGAGGCCGGCGATCGATCTCGGCGAGGAGCATTCCGCGGCCGACGGAGAGGTCAACGTGAACGCGCTGGTTTACGGCGGCGCCGTGATTCACATGGCCGCTTTTCCGGAGCCCGGTAGTATCTGGAGTGAGAAGGCAAGCGGTGACAGCGAGCGCCGGATCAAGGTATTGAGGCGCTAGAGAAACTGGAGGTGCAACATGAAACGCATAGCATTCGTAATCGCCTTAAGTCTAGCGGGCATACTCGCTAGCGGCTGCATTCAGGCCGAAGACAGGGTCAGCGTCTTTTCGGAAGTGGACAAGCCCGTGGTGCTCGCGGGAAGCGACGAGCGCGTGGTAATCAAGGTCGGGCTCAAGGGGCTCACGATGCCCGTCATGCCCGACCGGCTGCCCCTCAACCTGGCCATAGTGCTGGACAGGTCGGGCTCCATGCGCCACTACGACAAAATGGAAAACGCCAGGCTCGGCGCCATCGAGATCATCGAGAGGCTGAGCGAAGAGGATATCATATCTCTCATAGTCTACTCAGACCGGCCGCAGGTCATCGTCCCGGCCCAGCCGGTCAGGGACAAACAGGCCCTTATCGAGATCGTCTCGGGCATATACGCCGGCGGCTCCACCGCTCTCTACGGCGGCGTGGCCTACGGGGCGGGCCAGGTGCGAAGGAACATGTCCTGGGAATACGTCAACCGGGTCATCCTTCTGTCCGACGGCCTGGCCAATGTCGGCCCCTCCTCCACCGGGGCCCTCGCCAGCCTGGGTCGCCAGCTCGAGAGCGAGGGCATCACGGTCACGACCATAGGGGTGGGCCTCGACTACAATGAGGACCTCATGACGGCGCTGGCGGCCGAGAGCGGCGGCAACGCCTACTTCGCGAGCACAGGCCGGGAGCTTCCCACCATATTCGCCGAGGAGATCGGAGAGGCCATGACGCTTACGGCCAGGGACATCCGGATCAAGGTCGACTGCCCCGGGGGCGTGAAGCCCATACGCGTAATCGGCCGGGAGGGCGAGACATCGGGCCAGACCATGTCGGTCAAGGTCGGCAAGCTCTACGGCAAGAATGAGAAATACGCCCTGTTTGAAGTCGAAGTAGCAGGTGAAGAAGGCCGCGAAGCGCTCGAGGTGGCCAGGGTGGACGTCGAATATGTGGATCCCTATACCAACGAGACCAGGAACGACCGGCAGAGCCTCAGCGTTACATTCGACCGCGACGAGAAGGTCGTTCTCGAGGAGGAGAATATCGAGGTCACAAAGCAGACCGTGCTGACCAGAACGTCCGAAGCCAAGCGCGAGGCCATCGCGCTGGCGGATGAGGGCGATCACAAGGGTGCCGCCGCCGTATTGAAGAAGAACGCCTTAGAGCTTGAAAAGGCGGCCGCGCGGTGCGATAACGATGTTGAGCTCCTGGAAGAAGCTGAGGAGTGCGACGAGATATCGGTCGATGTCGAGGCCAACGTCGGCTTCAGCAAGTTCCAGCGCAAGCGCGTCATGAACGACGCCTTTACGCAGTCCACGCAGCAGGGCTACGTGTCGGAGGAAGACAAGGACAAGGATGCAGAAGACAGTAAGTGAGACTCTTGGGGCGAGCGGGCGCGGGGGCGATTCGTCTCCCGTTCCCGCCGTCCCGCGGGGGTGAGACCGGTGGCGGCATACGGGATCAGGAAGTATATCGGCATAGTCTTCATGGCCGCGATAATAGTGCCTGCCGTAATACTGAGTCTCCTCGCCATAAGAGCAATAAGCCACGAAGAGGCATATATAGAGAAGCAGCTCGAGGGCACGCTGACCGCCGATGTCACCCATGTGGCCTCCGTTGTGGCAACGGAGATGGACGCCATGCAGAACGAGCTGGCGGCGGCCGACGCGCCACCCGAGACGGGCGACCCGTCCGATGTCTTCGAGGCCTGGAAGCGGACCTCCGCGCTTGTGGAGATTCCATTCCTGCTCTCACCGGAACACCATATCCTTTGGCCCGCGGCTACCCGCAGCGCTGCTGAAAAAAGCGAAACAAAGGAGGACTCCTTCGCCGCCGAGCAGGAGGCCTTCTTCAGCGACAGGGAAGAAATACTGGTTTACGAGAACATCGCCGTGGCCTTCCAGGACGAGATCCTGGGAGAAGCTGATGAGAGCACGGTGTACGAGAGTGAGGAGGCGCCTTCCGCCAGGACGGAGGCGCTTGTGGACGCGGCCGAATCGGGGGCTGGGGCCGGCGAGAGGGCCGCGGCAGAGCGGGAGCGCGCCTACGACCCGACCCTGCCCGGGAGCGTGCCCGAGGTCACGGGCCGCGCCGCGCCTCAGGCAAAGGGCGTGGAAACGAAGAAGCAGAGCGCAATCGCGGAATTCCAGCGAAGCGAAGAAGTGCGCCAGAAGGTGTTCGACAGGGCCGATGACGAGGGCCAGAAAGTCATGTTGAGGAATGTCGCCCCCTCCCAGGTCGGCGAGGAGTACCTTGCCGAGGAAGCCGGAGCCGCGGCGGAAGAGGAAGCGGTGGAGCCGACAGCCCCGGCGCACGATATGGCTGCGGGAGACACGAGAGATAAGGGGCGGGAGGTTCCGGCACCGCGGGAGTCCGGTCTTGACTCCGATGAGAAGCGCCCGGAGGCGCCGAGGGCAGGCGAGGCGGGGGCCGCGGGGCCGGCGGGGGCCGGCAGGATAAGGTCGATCTTCGTCGAGCAGCCCCTCAGCTTCAGCGAAATCGTGGCCGACAGGCAGAGCGGCATCATCCCGAGGACTATAGACGGCGCGCTCAGGCATATATACTGGCGGAGGCTGCCGGGCGGCAGAATCATGGGCTGCCTGATCGGTTCGGGGGCCTTCAGGGAGCGCATAGTGGGCGCTCTTCCCAATATCTACTCGCCCGTCCGCATCCTCACGGTTCTGGATGAGCGCGGGAATCCGCTTATACTGCCGCAGGGCGAGGAAGGCCGCGACTGGCAGCGACCATTCGTCGCCGTGGAAATCAGCGAGCTTCTCCCCCGCTGGGAGAGCGCCGCGTACCTTACCGCGCCCGACGCAATTACCTCAAGGGCGCGGGCGACCACGACCGTGATGTGGATACTCATATTGATCCTGTTCGTCTCCATTCTCACGGGAAGCGTGCTCGTCCTGAGATCCGCATATGAGGAGGTCAGGCTCGCCCGCCAGCGAACGTCTTTTGTCGCCAACGTCTCCCATGAGCTCAAGACGCCGCTCACCTCCATACGCATGTTTGCCGAGATGCTCCGGGACGGGCGCCAGGCCGACCCCGAGAAGCAGAAACACTACCTCGAAGTCATGACGGCCGAGACAGAGAGGCTGACCCGGCTCATAAACAACGTCCTGGATTTCTCGCGAATGGAGCGGGGCGAGAAAAGGTACAATATGAGGACCTGCGACCTGGTCGCCCTCGCGCGCGACGTTGTCGAGAGCGAGCGCGCCCGGCTCGAGCAGAACGGCTTCGAGGTGAAATTCACGACGCGCTCCGGCATACTCGAGGTCGGCGCCGACGAGGAGGCTATCAAGCAGACCGTCGTCAACCTGCTTTCCAACGCGGAGAAGTACTCGCCCGACGTCAGGCAAATAGAAATCGATGTGGGGCGTGACGAAGGACGTGCCGTTGTCAGCATAAGCGACAGGGGCATCGGCATACCGTCCGGAGAGGTACGTAACATCTTCGACGAGTTCTACCGCGTCGACGACTCGCTGACATCGGAGGCCAAAGGCGCAGGTCTCGGGCTTACGATCGCACGCAAGATCATTGCTGACCACGGCGGGGACATCCGCTATGCTGCTCGTGAGGGCGGCGGCAGCACGTTTTCTATCGTCCTGCCGCTGGCCGGGGTTGAAGGACAGGATTGAAATGAAGGACAGGTTCTAGATGAGTCAAGTGATCCTGGTCGTTGAAGACGACGCGGCCATACTCTCGGGGCTTATCGACCTCCTGGAAGGCGAGGGCTTCAGGGTATGGTCGGCAAGAGACGGAAAGAAGGCCCTCAGCGTCTACACCGAAAGACGACCGGACCTCATCCTCCTCGACATCATGATTCCCGAGAAGAGCGGCTATGACGTCTGCAAGGAAATAAGGCGCACAGACGGCAGGACCCCCATCATAATGCTCACCGCCAAGGGCGAGGAGGTGGACAAGGTCGTAGGGCTTGAGATAGGCGCAGATGACTATATCGTAAAACCCTTCAGCGTCCGGGAGCTGCTTGCGCGCATAAGGGCCGCTTTGAGACGCGCCTCCGGCGAGCCCGCCGGGGCCGGGAAGAGGTGGGACGACACGCCCATAGAATTCGCTGACGTTAGAATAGACGCGGGGACACTGAAGGGCAGCAAGGGCGGCGCGGGGTTTTCGATGACGCTGAGGGAGGTGCAGCTTCTCAAATTCTTCGTCGAGCATGACGGCAAGGTTCTGGACCGCTCTGTCATACTGGATGAGGTGTGGGGACTCAAGTACGAGGGAACCACGCGCACGCTGGACCAGCATGTCGCGCGGCTGCGCCGCAAGATCGAAAACGACCCTTCAAGCCCCCATCACATTCTCACCGTCCACGGGGTGGGATATCGCTTCACCTCCGGCCGGCGATAGGGACGACACCCCTCGAATTCCTTGACTTGGCGGCCTCGGGCTGGTAAGCTTATGGCTGACCTTTCAGAGGGGGCAAGACACGTGCGAACATCTGTGCTCGTTTTTTGGTTTATCCTGATCCTCACTTCCATGCTTGCTTCTGTCGCCTTCGCGGAGACCATAATCCTTGAGGCCGAAGACTACGTCGCCTCATATAACGCGGGCGGCGACCCGATCTACGTAACATATTGCAGCGGCGCCAGCGGGGGCTACGCCGTGGACGGCTACGATACCGCAGGCGACTTTATCGAGCTCAGGGTCGTCCTGGACATGGTCGCCGAATACGACGATACCCTCCGGTCGGCCGGCGAGCTCTTTGAATTCAGCCAGCACCGGGCCAGGTTCAGGCGAGAGGGCTCAGCCACCTTCGCGTACTCGAGCTACATGACCTACGGCTACGGCCTCGGGTGATCGGGCGCGTCGTACACTGAAGTCGCCGGGAGCGGCTCGATACTGATGCCTGCGGATACCATAATAATAAGAATCGAGATGCTGGACGGTTCAAGGACCAGGCTCGACTGGCTTTCTCTCACAATCGATCCCACAGCCGGGGTCCCGCCCAACATCGTTGAATCAGAGCCGCTGACCTGGGGCAGGATCAAGGCCCTCTGGAGATAGGAGCGGCTCACGCAGCGGTACCTGGTCCCGCCTGAGGCCGGCTGACAGCCAGACCGGCCGAATTCGCCGATTATAGTGGCGTTGGGGCGCGACCCGCCCCCTCCATCAATAACCCCCCCTTTTTACTCGCAACCTTATCCCCAAACCCCTGTATACTATTCCGGAGAGGCTGAGGAGCAAGCGTTCATTGGAGGCCAATTGAGAGACCTGCCCGACGACGACCTGATGGTGGCCGTACGCGACGGCGACCTGGACAAGCTGGCTATGATATTCGAGCGCTACAACAAGAGGCTCTACGGGTTCTTCCTCAAACAGACGGGGGACCCCCATACGAGTGAGGACCTGGTACAGGACGTGTTCCACCGGATCTTGAGATACAGGCATACATACAGGGAGGGCGGCAAGTTCATGACCTGGATATTCACCATAGCGAGAAGCGCCCTGCTGACCCATCAGAGGAAGCGCAGGCACGCCAAGGATGAGGTCCAGATCGATGAATTCGTGGTCTCGCGCGGGCCGCTTCCGGGAGCGGACCTCGAGAAGCGCGAGGAGAGCACTCTTATCCGGAGAGCCCTCCTCAGGCTTTCCGAGGATAAGCGCGAAGCCTTAGTGCTGAGCCGCTTCGAGAACATGAGTTACGAGGAGATCGCCAAGGTCGCCGGGTGTGCGGTCGGTACCATCAAGGCCCGGGTCCACCGCGCGATAAAAGATCTCTCACGTGAATACCGGGAGCTTCAAAATGAAATGTGAAGAATGCCAGAAGAACCTATTGGATCACCTTAGAGGCAGTCTGCCGGACGAGCTGGACAAGGCGGTTGAACTCCACATCGCCGATTGCGATGAATGCGCCGCCGAGCTTGCCGAGCTGAGAGAGGCATGGCAGGCCCTGGGGACCATTCCGGAGGAGGAGCCAAGCCCCGAGCTCAGCGCCCGCTTCTACGCGATGCTCGAAGAAGCCAAGGCCGAGGAGGCTGAGGTATTGAGATACGGGGCCCGCGTTCAACGCGCGAGCTGGGAGAAGCCCGGGGGCTTCGAGGCCTGGCTCATGGGCTGGTGGCCGGGGCGGCCGGCGTTTCAGTTCGGAGCCGCGCTCGTGCTTCTCGCCGTCGGCCTCGGTATCGGGCTGGCCTTAAGAGCAGACGACGGCCGGGACGCGGAAATCGTCATGATGCAGGCCGAACTCCGGAGCATGCGCCAGGTGCTGACACTTGCCCTCGTCAACCAGACTGCTACCGCCGACAGGCTGGCTGCGGTCAACAGCATACGTAACGACCGGGAGGCGGCCCAGCCCGCTATCGGCGCCCTTGTGCTCACTTTGAAGTCCGACCCCAACGTGAACGTTAGACTGGCGGCGGTGGACGCTCTGTCGGGTTTCCTGAACCAGCGAAGAGTCCGGGAGGAAATGAATAACGCACTTGTCACCCAGACCTCTCCCATGGTGCAGGTATCGCTTATCGAAGCTCTATCAGGCGCAGAAGATGAGCAATTGCTCCGGACTCTCCAGTCTATTGCGCAGGACGAGCATGCCGACCCCGTGGTCAGGGAGCATGCCCGTATGAGAATCGAAAAGAGGCTTTGAGAAAAACGGGAGTTCTGGAAATGAGAAACTTGATTGCACTGGCGGCCGCGGTTGCCGTGTTCGCGCTGAGCACGGGTGCGGTATTCGCCAAAACCTACGAGACCGAAACCATCGAGAGAACACTCACGCTTGAGCGCGTGGACGGCGAGCGAACCTTTGCGCTCAACAACGTCTGGGGTTCGGTAAAGCTGACAGGTCACTCCGGCGACCGGGTCGAAGTGATAGCCGAGAAATCCATCAAAGCCGGCTCGGTGAGAGACTACGAGAGGGCGCGTGAAGAAGTAGTGCTTGATATAACCGAAGAAGACGGATATCTCGAGCTCTACGTGGACGGGCCCTTCCGCGGAGGCCGCAACTCCGGGCGCGGGGATGTCAGGTGTCATGACAGGGACTACCAGGTGTACTACGAATTCGAGATCAAAGTGCCCAGGGACGCAGACATTGAGATCAAGTGCGTGAACGACGGCGACATAGAAATCAGTGGCATCTCGGGAGACTATGAAGTTTTTCATGTGAACGACGATATCGAGATGAAGGACGTATCCGGGTCGGGCGAAGTGTACACCGTGAACGGAGACGTCACTCTCCACTTCAAGAAGAACCCGACCGGCGATTGCCGCTTCGGCTCTTTAAACGGTGACGTCCACATGCACTTCACGCCCGGGCTTTCGGCCGACTTCTATCTCAAGACTTTCAACGGCAACTTCTATACGGATTTCAACCTTGACCACGTGCCCTCGGTTGAGTTTGCCGAGGTTGAGCACAACGGCAGAACGGTATATCGGGCCGGCCGGACGACCGTAGTCAGGGCCGGAAAGGGCGGGCCCGCTATCGAACTCGACGGCTTCAACGGAGACATGTTCATTCTGGAGAAGAGATGAATGAAAAGGCGATTTCACATAGAGGACGAGCACAAGAGACGAGTGGTACTATCACTGACACCGGGAGGTTAGTCATGGGAAGAACAAGAACGGCAATCATACTTGCGCTGGCAATCTGCCTGGCGGGCTCGGCAGGCTTCGCGACCGGGGCGTCGGCGGCAGAGGGCGGGATAAGCGTAAAGCTCACCGACCCCAACAAGCCCTGCCATGTGGAATGCGGGCTCATAACCGGGGGGATAACGGTTGTGGGCTACGACGGGAAGGAAGTGAAGGTAGAAGGCAAGAAGCGGGACACGGATGAGTGGGTCGACTGGGACGAGGACGAAGACAAAGACAGGGAAAATGCCAGGCAGGGGCTCAAGAAAATCCCCGTTTCCTCGACGGCCTTCGAAGTCGAAGAGGACGACAATCATGTCACGATAAGCGCAGAGTCCTTCTCAAGAGCTATAGACATGATGATCAAGGTGCCCATTCGCACCTCCCTGAGCCTTACCACCATAAACGACGGTGATATCGAAGTGAGTAACGTCACCGGTGAGATCGAGGCAGAGAATATAAATGGCGACATAACCCTGACAGGTATTTCCGGCTCGGTCGTTGCCTATTGCCAGAACGGGGATCTCGACGTGGAGATGAAGAGTGTGACATCGAACAAGCCCATGTCCTTCGCTTCATTCAACGGAGATGTGGACGTGACTCTGCCGGCGAATGTGAAGACGACAGTTAAGCTCTCCACCCACACCGGCGATGCATACTCCGATTTCGATTTCAAGGCCATCAAGAGGCCGACAGAGATCACTGAAGACAACGGGGACCTCGTCGAGGGCAGGTACCGCGTGCGCATCGAGGACGCCTTCTACGGCAGTATCAACGGCGGGGGCCCCGAATTCGACTTCAGTACATTCAACGGAGATATATACATAAGGAAGGGGAAGTAAAGAGACGGGATTCAAGCGCAAGGGGACGGGCGCGGCGGCTGCGCGCCAGTCCCTCTGCGTATTTTCATTAAGGCCCGGACTGCCGCGCCCTCTTTACCGCCGTCACCTGCTCAGAACAAGGCGCTGCGTGGAGGAGTACGCCCCCGCCGTCATCCTCACGAAATAGACTCCCGCAGCCGCGGGCGAACCGTCATCGGCGCGTCCCTCCCACGTCACCGAATGACACCCGGGGCCTGCCGGGCCATCGGCGAGAGTAGCGACCACCTGCCCCTCGACATTGTAAACAGACAGGCCGACCGCGCCCGGCCTCGCCACGACGTACTCGATCCTGGTTTCCTGCGCGAAGGGATTGGGCCGGGGGGCGAGAAGAACCGCGGGAACGTTTGCCGCGACCATCTCTTCGGGGACTCCGCTCTCGCATTCATCCTCGCGATAGATCACGTAGACTATCCAGTCGCCCGTGACGCCCAGTACACAGGAGTCATACCAGATACCCGGGACGGCATAGACCACGTTCTTGCCGCTCTGGCAGCCGTTTCCGTCATGGACCATGCTCGGCGCGAATATGTCACCGGCATTGTCGTTCATGAACTCCAGGGTCACGGTGAAAGCGCCCGAGTCTATGACTATCTCACCGGGCAAGGGCTCCAGGTCGAATTCGTTTATATAGCCGTCAAGAAGCTGTGGCCCGTCGAGCGAGAAGACGGGGCTTCCCGGATTGGGGAGGCCGGCGTCATAGATGTGGATGGATTGCTCGAGCGTATATCCCGTACCCCCATACTGCGAGCCCCATCCTATGCCGACGCGCAGGATCTCTATGGGATAGTGCTCGGACGGCGCGGTGAAGACCGCCCCCGCCTCCTCTCCAGCCACGAAACAGGGGCATACCACGGTTCCCGAGCCCGTGTAATGCTGGAGCGGGTCCTCTTCCGGGCACTCCCCGAATGCAGCTACGGGGCCGAAGGTGAAGACGGCAGCCAGAACGACAGCCAGGGCGCCGGAACCGAATGAGCCAATGCCGGATTGCTTATTATTGAGCACGATACCACCTCCCGGTCTGCGTTGCCGAAGCATGCGGGCGAAGTGCGTGGTGAAATCGCCGCAGATCTCGTTTTTTCCATGATACACCAAATGCCCGGCATTTTCAATTCCGCATATATGGGGCGCGTGCCGGCTGCCTGCGGTCTCTTGTCCCACTTACGAACCGGCCCGGGAGCCGGGCCGACGCCACAAGGGGATTGCCGCGGGCAAAGAGAATCTGGTATGATAACCGCGCAGACCACAATCGGCACAGCGCACCTGTACCAAGGAGGAGCCGGCATGCATTCAGATTATCGCCTGAGTTCAGTCCTGATTGCGAGTGTCCTGACGATCCTTACGATATGCTCGTGTTCATCCGACGACCCCTGTGTCTGCCCCGATTGCGAGGGACCCGAGCCGACCATTCAGAACATCTGGCCCAACGCCGACAGGACTTTCTGGACCTATAAGGTGACCGTCCAAACATGGGGCTCTCCCGAGCCGGGCTGCGATTCACTGTATGAAACAGAGGAGGAGGTCCCTCCGGTTCCGACAATGGATGAGATCGAGGACCTCCTTAAAGACCACCCGATTGGATACCCCGTCGAGACTATGGGGGCGTATTATGAACAGGAATTCGACGGGGACACTGTCAGCCACTCGGGCGCAACCGGCCAGAACCTCCGGGAGACGCTTTACCCGCAGGACGAGCCGGCGATGCTGGGGAGACCCATAGCCACCGGCAATTCCTTCCTTCAGCATCTTTTCATCGCGCGACCGGACCTGAGGCACGCCCTGAAAGACGCCGCCGGTCCCGCTCTTGGCGGCATAGCGGGCTCGGTGGCCGCCGGTCAGTACCCCCTGCTGACAGACTGCTTCAGCATCGAGTGTCCCATACTCCTGCACGGCTACGTCTGGGAAAAGACAGACGAATGGATCGGCACGTACGGCGACATAGATCTGCTGCTCGCCTGGAAATTCCTGGAAGCGGATCTTTCGCCGGACCACGAATTTACCCACCAGCTGGTTCCGGGGCTCACTGACGACGCCTTCCTGCACTGCCGCGTTCTGGAGGAGACCTCTGTTGAAACCGAGATCATGACCTTCCCAAGAGGTCTAAGGTGCCTGTATGTGATCGACTACGGCGTTGGATATGTGACCTCAATCGGCGGTGAACCTCAAGGCTATTGCAGGGCATTCGACTACGGAACAGTCACTTATGTCCCCGGGGTCGGACCTGTTGCCTCCTACGAGCGGCTTCTCATGTCAACCGGCGAAACGGTGGGAAGCGGATACGGCCGGAGGTCCCTGAGTCTCTCGGGTTTTGGCGTGAGACCGTAGGGAGCAGCCCGGAGACGAGCCGGCAAGTTCGTTCACCTCCAGCTCAGATAGACGAACACCCCGAGATTGAAGAGCGATAGGGCGAACTTGACGAACATGGCCAGGAGCTTGCCGATGAAAGCGAAGAAGCCTGTCTGCAGCGCCCGGTCCATGGACCTGTAGTAGATGTACTCGAAGGCAACCGCAAGGGCGAACGCCCCGAAGAGTCCGAATACGATGCTGCCCACGAAGGGGATAATGAATGAACCGCCGATTGCTCCCAGGATCCCGCCCAGGAACGCTCCCAGCACTCCCCACTTCGTAGCGCCTTTGGCCGCCACGTAGACAACCCCGAGCACGGACTCGATGATCTCGGCAACCAGCATGACCGCGCCCATTATGGAGAGCCACTTCCAGCCCAGAGTGGAGAAGCCTGTTATGGCGTCGAATACGAACATGGCGCCGTAGGCGATCCAGCCGCCGGGCAGCCCCAGGAAAATACAGACATTGAGCGCCAGAAGGACCACGTAGAAGAGTACGAGGCCGATATGCTGGAGTACCTCAGTCAGAACCGTCTACCTCCCCGGTTATGCTAGCCGGCAAGTGCCCCTGCAGGTATGTCCCGTGAGAGTGCCGGGCAAGTGGCGGAGCCCCTGTCATTTCTTATTCAGGACGAACTTCTCACGGCAATGCTCTCCCCCCATGATCTTGAGCCCCACCTTCGAGGCGGTGCCGTATCCGGAAAGCGAGCACTCAACATCCCACACGCCGGGCGGAATGAGCGTTCTCACGAATATTCCTTCCCTGTTGGTCTCCGCCCTGTGGACAAGACCCGCCACCTGGGGTCTTATCATTATGAGGGCGCCCGAGAGAGGATTGCCGTCTGCATCCATCACCTCTCCTGTCATTATGCCTGTGTTCAGAAACTCGGGGTCATCCATTCCCACGAGCCGCACATTGAACGGCAGCACGACCTTCGACGGGCCGTCGAGTCCCTCCACTTTCCAGCCCTGTATTTTCTCAATCATTGCCAGGGGGAGGTCTTCGTCGCCCGTCTCGTTTGTGAGGACTCTCGCCGACCGGACCGTACCCCCCTCCCAGACCATTTCTATGGCCACGAGCCCGTTGATGGTGTGGTCTCTGTGGTGATATCGCATTGTGACGTCGTGTATGTCGTCGAAGTGCCCCCTGACGTAATCGAGAAGGACCTTCTGGCCCAGACTGTCCAGCGGGGCAACGTCACCGGTCTCGGCTTCGGTCCGACTGCGGCCGGAGTCACTCCCGGGCTCGTTGCCGCAGGAGAGGCCGTAAAGCGCCAGACCAATCAATATCATGAAGATAATCCCAACCCTCTTTGACCTCATCTCATCCTCCCATCTGGCGGTCTATCCCCCACCAACCTATCACAACACATGACTTTTTGGCAAACGTCTGGTAGCATAGCGCCAAGTATGGTAGGAGCTTCACAGGGCGGCCAGCCGGCCGCAACGTGAAACCTGGAGTAAGCCGGGAGGATCGCAAACATGGGCCGATCGTTTCTCTTGCTCTGTCTCTTGACTCTTGTCGTCACTGACCTCGCGCCTGCCGCCGGGCCCGGCGCGAACACCGTCACCTTCGAATCGCTGAGTCACCTTCTGCTTGTCAGGGCCGGAATAAACGGGTCGGAAGTGGAGTACAATTTCGTGGTGGATACCGGAGGAGTCGCCTTCATCGATAAGAGCCTTGCGGCCAGCCTCGACCTCAAAGAGAAGGGGCCAATGGCCAAGATCGACAGCCTGGACCTGTCCGGCTTCAAGATTTACAGGGTGTTCTGTTTCACTACTTTCGACTTCGGGCTTTTCGACGCCCTGGGCACTCCCGTACACGGCATCATCGGGTCGAATCTGATGGACAGATACAGGATGACCTTCGACTTCAAGGCACATACCCTGACCTTCTCAAGCGACACCACATCGCTCGACGTGCCGGAAGGAGCCACCCTGCTGCCGTTCACGAACCACATGGTGAACAGCGCGCCAATGGTTGACTTCGAGATCTGCGGAAAGACCCTTAAAGGCATGATCGACACCGGACAGCCCTACCCGGTCGTCCTGCCCATGAGCGCTTTCGGGAAGCACAGGGAATCATGCTTGGTCGATTACATAAGATCCGAGGGCCTTGTCGAAGAATGGCCCATGACGAATCCCGAATATAACTACCTGGCAAGGCTGAACTCATTCGGACTGGGAAACGTCAAGCTCGACAGCGTCATCTGCCTTTTCGGAGACCTGCCGCCCGCCCTTTCGATGCCTCTCATCGGCAACGACTTCCTCTCCCAGTTTAGAATGGTAATCGACTACGCGTCGCACGAGTTGCTTCTGACTCCCTATGAAGACGCACGCTTCGAGCGCAACTCATTCTCGGCTGGGCTCCGCCCGGGCCTGTCCGATGAGAAAGAAGCCATCGTCGAGGGCGTCTGGGAAGGCTCACCGGCCGACCTGGCGGGAATAGAGGTCGGGGACAGGATTGTCTCTTTTGACTCCCGGGAGGTGACACAGGACAATCTGATAGACCTGATCAATCTCCTTAAGGACGATGCCGTCCCGTCTGTCGCCGTAGAGATTCTCCACATGGGTGACTCAACAGAGGTGAGCCTCGAGAAGGCCATGTTATTCTGAGATGAACCTCATTATGTTGCGCCCCCGGTGGCACGGGGCTTGCACTATTCGGCCCCCTGGAGCGCGAAGGCGTACAACTCTCCCATAAGGTATCCCGTGCAATGTGGCTTGCGCTATATGGCGCAACCTGCACGCTCCGGCAGGAGCCGCTGCAGACGGGACTAATCCAAGTCATTGCCTGTACAGGAAGGAGACGCCATGTTCAGATTACCTGGTTTTCGCACCTACGTTTCGGTATTCAGGCCGGGCCGGCTTGGCCTGAGCAGCCTGACCCTGCTCGCACTGCTGGCCGCTGCACCCTGCACTCTCGCGGGGACGGTCGTCAGCGGGACCGTGGCCGGAGTCTTGGATCTTCCCGGAAGCCCCTACTGGGTCGAAGGGGACCTCTGGGTTCCCGCCGACAGCATTCTCTCCATCGAACCCGGCGTTGAGATCCGCTTCCGGGGACATTACAGGTTTCTCGTGAACGGGGCGCTCTATGCCGCCGGCACCTTCCAGGACTCGATCATCTTCACATGGGACACCCCCGCCACGGTGAACGAATGGCGCGGGCTCCGATTCGTGAGGTCGGACAGCACCTCCATACTCGAATACTGCCGCATTGAGCACGTCACTTCAGCCACCCAGTTCCCCGACGTCCGGGGCGGCGGTGTGTACTGCCACCTCTGCTCGCTCACGGTGCGGCATTCCCTTATACAGCAAAATCTCTCACATAACAGCAATTACAACGGCACGGGCGGGGGCGTCGTCTCAGTGAACGCCTGGCCGCTTATAGAGCACTGCACCATACGTGATAACCAGGCGGACTCCGGAGGCGGAATCGCCTTTCTGGACGACCAGTCCGACACAAGCGGCTTCCCCGTCGCCAGGAATAACACCATAGAGGGCAACATCGCCCCCTACTGCGGCGGCGGGATATACGTCGGCGCCTTCTCGACGCCCGTCATCGAGAACAACATAGTCACAGGCAATCTGGCCGGCGGGTTCGGGGGCGGCGGCATCACATTATGGAACACCAACGGCCTCCACCCCCGGAAGGTAAACAACAACATCGTCGCGGACAACTGGACCAATGCCGACGGCGGCGGGTTCTATATCCGCTATGACTGCACGGACCTTGCCAACAACACCATCGTGGAGAACAGCGCGGACAGCAGCGGGGGCGGCGTGTACGTTCTCAACTACGGCGGCAGCGACTACCCCATTCTCCGGAACGCCATCATCTGGGGCAACGAGTCGTTCCGGGATTCATCCGTCGGCCTCCTGAGCGCCAGCACCCTGGTCGACATATTCTATTCAGACGTGGAGGGCGGCTGGGCCGGCACCGGGAACATCAACCACGATCCCCTTTTCTCGGACTCGCTCTATCATCTCGCCGCCTTGAGTCCCTGCATCGACGCGGGCGATCCGGACCCCTTATACAATGACCAGTGCTTCCCTCCCTCTCAGGGCACCGGGCGGAATGACATGGGCGCCTATGGCGGGCCCCTCGGCTGCGCCTGGCCTCAGGGCTCCGCGGGCGTGCCGGAACCAGAGCGAGACCGGCCATCGTCGCGCGATGCTCTCTATGTCGGCAATTGCCCCAATCCGTTCCACGCAGTTACAGAATTGCGATTCGACCTTCCCGTGCGGGGGCCTGTGGATGTTGTGGTATATGACGTGCGCGGGCGCCGGGTGAGGCAGCTGGTCGCGGGCTCCGTCCTGGCCGCCGGGACCCACACCATTGCCTGGGATGGTCGAGACGACTCGGGTGACGGCATCCCTCCGGGCGTCTATCTCTGCCGGATCCGGGCCGAAGGCGCTGAAGGCAAGCGCAAGATGATGCTTATCAAATAGAAGAGGATGCGAGCCGGGCATCAGCCAGAACGTTCATACACTCAGCACCCTGATGAACGGGATGCCCGGCGCCCTTCTTCTTGCCGGTTATCAACGCAGGCCGCCCCCAGAAATGCGATCATCATGACCGCGACCGGCGCCATGGGGATTAACACCCTCCTTATGTCAAGTGCTGCATGGCGTGCGGGCGGACACTCGTGGACCGTCATAAAGAGAAGGGCAATCGCCATCTGACCCAGAACGAGAATCACCAGCGGTCCGACTAAGGCCGTCTTAATGAAGCGGAACCTGAAAACGGCCAGAACGCCTGCAAGCAACCATATTAGTCCCCAGTGTCCCGGATTCAGCATTTCCTTGAGCATGTATCGGGAAAGAGATAAAAGCCTCCGGAGTGTTGTTACCGACAGGAGGTGCGCCCAGCTGACCCTCTCGCCGAAAAAGGGGCCAGCGAACTGGCGCCCATATAGAACTTGAAGTAGTAGGGAAATCATGCATACGAGACTGAACATGACCGCCTGGCCTTGCATTGCCCTGCCTCGCCTAGGCGGAGAAATTACGGAGATGAGCCATACAGAGACCGCAGCAACTGCCGCGAAGCTCAGTCCCTCCCGCTTGATCCATATCGCAAGCCCGGCAAAGACGGCAGCGAGGAGGAGCACGCGCCAATCACGACATCTTACCCACAGCAGCAGGGCCGAAATAGCGCAGGCCATGATCAGAGTAAGCGGGAGCTCCGCGTAACCCGATGCGACGCTGCCCGCGGGGAACGGCACGACAAGTGCCGGAACGGACGCCAGCAGAACCAGCACTGAAAGGCTGTATGGGCCCCCCCAGGTAACGTCTCAAGACGCCGTAGACGACACCCAGCAGCGCGACGAATAAGAAAGGGAAAGTGATCTTAACGGCATGATCGTCGAAAGCTCCGATTGCGAGATAGGTCGAGGCCTGCATGAGGGGAAACAGCGGGGGCCAGTGCGACACGAATCGACCGCAACCGCCGCTTGTAAGGTAAGTCGGCAGGGCCGTGCCTTCTGCGAAGAACACCTTGGCATGAAGCGCCCAAGCGGCGGCCGAGTCCACTTCGGCGATGGGCTCGTTGAGGCTGCCGACGAAAGTCAATCCCACGAAGACCGCGATGACGACCATCGAGACCTTGCGGGGGAGCAGATCCCCCGCACAGAAACGCGGAACGCCCCTTCCGCCATTGGCGGGCTGCTCCTCTGAAGCCGAGCCGCGGCCAGTGAGGAGCGATCCCAGTGGAATCACAGCCAGCGCGAGGACCAGGGCCAGGCTGAATCTCAGTCTCAATACTGAGAGCACGATCAGATAGGCCCCGACGGCCCCCAGTCCCACAGCGAACGAATACCCCAGGCTCTCAAGCCGGGATAGGCGGCCCATGGATCTCCCCAATATCACGCGCAGAAGCCCATAACCCACAAAATTAGAGAAGCACAGGCCGAGAATCGCCCGAATGCAGTTGCCTGCTACCAACTGGTAACCCTCCTGATATCCAGAGAGTCCTTCATATAGGTGACCAGGTAGTCCGGTTGTTCGGCGTAAGGGACTTCGCCAGACATGATTTCTCTCTTCCTATACACTCTTGAGGGATAGAGCTTGTAACGGGCAAGATTGAAGAGTATGTCATTGTCCGTTTCGAGCAGCACGCAACAGCCCATGGGCAGGGCGCCGACGAGTCGCTGCGATGTTCTCCACTCTGCCGACTCCAGGTTCCTGCGATGGGCGAAGGAGGGCACCAGAGCAGAAAGAACCCTGCTTGTGTACAGGTCGCAGAGAGTACATGCGACAATAATGACGGAGAGCATGACCCAGATCAGGAGGGAAGGCCTGAGGATGAAACGCTGGACCACTGATGCCTTCAGAAATAACACGCCTTTGCCTCAGTCCCGGCTGCCTGGGCAGTCGTGTTGGTCCCTATGCGCTGTGATCGAGTATCTTATACCATATAATGTCACTACTGTCAAGGTGGAATATTACGACATTATACGAACATATGTGCGTGAGACGTGGCCGCTTGGAAACAGCTGCACCCAAGGCGAGATTTCTGGGCACCTACCTCACGCGCACGCGCGCCTTCTCTGCCTTCTCGAGAGCTCCGAGATGCACCAGCATTCCCGACCGGCTGTCGCCCCAGCCGAAGTCCAGCCGGGCGAGGCCCAGGTATGGGATTATGAAGCGGAGGCCCACCCCGCCTCCCGCTATCCATGAATCCGAGAAATCTTCCCCCGCGTCCCACACGGTGCCCGCGTCGAAGAATGCGGCAAGCTGGACGCCAAGAGAGGCGTTCAAACCGAAGGCCTCGAAGTTCCGCGGCTCAATCACGTTGTAACGGTACTCCATCGTATTGATGAACTGGTTCTTGCCGTACCGTTTCCCGATATCCCAGCCGCGGACAGTGCTCGTCCCGCCGAGGCTGTACTGCTGCCACTCGGCGATCTCGACCCCGACCGAGCCCGAGGTAAACGTCACTAACGAGAAGAGCGCCAGTATATGCGGGCCCGAAAGCTGTATGTACCTCCACACATCGACATTGCTGCTCCAGTGCGAGGCGCCCGTATCCAGCGACCAGACGCGCGAGATGTCGAGGCCGCTGTTCCAGCCGTTGCGGGGATTGGACAAGAAGTCGCGGCTGTCATAGCGCACCGCAAATCCCACTGAGAGGATGTTGTCCCGATTGTCCGGGCTGAGTGTCTTGCCGTCGGCATCGCTTTTGAGGCTCTGAAAGGACCCCAGCATGCCAAGCCTGCCTCGTCTTCGAAGGCGGCCTACGACCTGCAGGAATACCTCGTCGGCGACCTCGCGGAAGTCATAGAGCTCGTTCCTCCTCTCCCTGTGGGAGTACTTGAGATCGTATCCTATATGGTCGCCCATCACCCAGTTGTCTCTGGCCCAGACTTCGATTGTCGTCGCGCCTCCGAATAGGGCCGTGCCGGACAGGTACATCGCCCTTCCGAAAAGGTTGGTCGACTTGAGACCGCCCCCGATGGAAATCCCGTTCTCGTCGTCAATCTTGAGGGACACCGTGGGCAGATATCGGAAGGTCTCCGTGACATCGATATTGAGAATGAGTTTCCCATCCTCATCGCTTGGATAGACATTAATCGAGCTGAATACGCCGAGGGCATCCAGGCTTTCCCCATCATGCTTAACGTTTTCTGCGGTGAGCGGCTCGCCCGGTTTGGAGGAAAGCTCCCTGGTGATGATGTATTCCTTCGTGTGCTTCGCCCCGGTGATCCTTATCTCGTCGATCATCCGGCCCTCATAGTCCCCCGCTTTCTCACCGGCGGCCGGTAGGGCCGACGCGGCCAATATCAGTAGCGCCGCAAATACGATGCGTGCGCATTTGTGACCGCCCGCGTGGTATCGCCTCGGTACTATCATGCTATCGGCCTCCTGAGGATACATGTCGAGTGTCGGGTTGGGTGGTGAGGATGTTCCCGAAAGGCGCGCCTTGCTCCATCGATTCCCTCTGGGTGTATCCTGCGAAGCGCCTCAAGCGGGGAGCAGACCTACAGATCTCCCTGATACGGCGCGTCCCACAGCCCCGGTTGTCTGCGGGATTTCGCTGAGATTGTAAACGTTGCCCTGCCCCCTGTCAACGCCCCAAGCCCCGGGAAGCTGGGGGCTGGACTACTGATATAAACGACCGAAGCGCCTGGATGCCACGCTCAAGGGAGAAGCCGTCTAGAAGATCTTTGTGAAGCCCACGGTCCAGTACATGCCGCGATACCGGTTCTCTCCCCAGAGGTCCCCGGCCGTAGCGATTTCTATCCGTATGGTCGGCCGCGGCCACAGGGAGACTCCGTATCCGAATGAGTTCAGGTTTCCGTCTTTCTCGTAGAACTCGAGGTCCTCATAAGGGTAGGAACCCTTTTTAAACCTGATGATGTCCGTGAGAAGGAACATGCGCATCTTGAGTTCCGGGAATAGCTCGACTCCGCCCAGGGCATGGAAGTGGCTCTCGTCATGGGGATTGATGTCGCCGTTCTTCAAGCGGTATTTGTGGCCGTATGCGGTCTGGATGAACCAGTAGTGCGTCCTGCTGAAGTAGTCGAGGTGCACTACCGGGAACAAGTCCACCTGTCCGTCGCCGACTCTGAGGCCGTCATACCAGTCGTATTTTTCTGCGAGCGGCACTTTGGTCCTCATCGAAACCGATACCAGGAAAGGACTGGTGAGGAACTCGTACTGCAGATTTATCCAGAATTCGTGCACGGTGAAGCGGCTCCGCTCCAATGGCCGGTCTTCGTCTTCGAAGTACGCCTCGCCGTACACAAGGTCGATCGGGACCATGCCGCCCACAGAAAACGCGCTGGTCACGCCGTACCGCACATACACCGGCACTCTGAATACCAGAAGGCCGGTGGTCTCCTCAAGGTTCCTCACATATCCATGCTGGTCGAAATAAGCGCTCGCATAATAGAAGGAGGCATGCGTCTCAAGAACCAGGCCACCCTTGGGCGGTGTGGAGGCTTCGAATTCCATCGCGCGGGGCCCGGCCGGGGTCAGCACCAGGGCAGCCAGGGCCAGAAGGCAGCAGGCCGCGACGGGCATAAGGGCGCGACCGGGTTCATGCAAACGGATCCTAAATGAAGACATCCAGCACCTCTCCATCGTAGCGGGGTAGACCCATATGTTTGAGAAATGTGGGGTATATGTCCACGGTTCTGGCAATCGGGATGCTGCCCTGTTTGATGCCGGGGCCGGCGATGAGACAGGGCACGACAATCTGGTGGTAGTCCATGCCGCCGTGAGAGGCTATGTGTTTCTGGTCCATGAGGTCCCAACCGTCGCTTGCGGTCACGACAACGTCACCGCATCTCTCGGAGTCGAACAGCTGGGCGATCTGGAACACGCCGTCGGGGTATCTGGTATTTCGGGTGGCCATGAACCAGTCGTCCTTATCATGATGGAGGCCGTTCATAAGCGGGCTCGCCTCCGGATGGTCCGCGTATCCCAGGGGATCGCCTTCCACGGCGGTGTATTTCAGCGAAGTGTAGTCGCGCTCTATTCGGCCTTCCCCGTCCCTGGAAAAGACATGCACCACATTCCTGCCGTCGGCCGCCATGACCAGCTCTATGCCGTCCTCGCTGCGAAGGAGCTCAAGGAGGTCGGCGCGGTCCGAGCCGTGGGGAAATTCCCTCAGTTCATGATAGGCTGGCGCCGTTTCCCAGGCGTACCTCCTCATGCCGAGTCTCTCCTTCTCCAGCTTGGCGAAATACATCAGGGCGAAGGCGTTCCCGCTTACGCTCCGCACGGCATTGTGCTGGTAAAGACAGTTGAACTCGTCGCTCTCGTCCAGGTCCCCCATCACGCTGAGGTCGGCGCGCTCCAGGGCCTTCGTCAGGTCCACGTGCCGTTCGGTGTCGCGGAGGCCGTGATCGACTATGAGCGCGATCATGGTCTTATCGTAAATGCCCACCTCCTTGAGCGTGTCCACTATCTTGCCCACGTGGCCATCGACGTCCTTTGCCCTGTCGTAAATAACCTGATCCTCCGAGCCGTGGAAATGGGCCAGGTGGTCGATGGCGGGCATCCATACGAATGTGAAGGCAGGTACGGTGCCGTCCCTGAGGTACGCCTTCCGGAACGTTTCAGCCGCATCCTCGTCCATCTTCCGCCACACGTCCTTGCCGCCCGTCAGCATGAACCACAGCGTGTCTACGGGCACTACGAACTTGTCGCTTGCGCCCCGCGACACGAAGTCGTATATGCAAACGGTGCGCGTATCGTACAGAACTTCATAAATGGTGTGGTTCGACTGAGGGAAATCGGCGTTTATGAGTATGCTCTCAAGCGTGCAGTAGTCGCGTATCTTGCGATGGTTCCGATCCACCCACCTTATCCCCGGGCAGTTGTTGTAACCCGGCATGACCCCCGTTATGAAGGGGAGGTGGGCGGGGCCGGTGGTGGACGGGAAAGTGCTTACGCAGGTCTCCACAGAGGTGCCACGGTCTACGAGCTCCCGCTCTATATTGGGGAGGGCGCCCGATTCCAGCATGTCCCGGAAAACGCTGGCCCGCCACCCGTCAACCAGTATCATGACGCCGTAGCGGTCCTTGAGCGTGGGGGTCGGGTTGAAGCTCCGGCGCGAGCATCCTGAGAGGAAAGAGGCGGCGGCGCCCAGCTTGGTGAGGTTGACGCCGGTGTATGCAAGCAGGCGCAGAGCGTCTCTCCGGTTCATTCCGGCACCTCCCCGGTCATGATGCCAAATGCTTATGCGTTAAGGGAACCTTCATTCGCAATCCCGGAGTTTCAGTAGAGCATGTTACCACGCCGCCCGGGACGCGTCAAGGAGGTTGTCCTGGAGCGCCCGTCGCTTCCGGTACGGATCCAGGCGGGCCGCTGCCAGCCGGTATTACCAGGCATCTGCGCAAATCGAAACGCCTTGACAACCATAATGGCATATGTGAACCTGCCACTGACCGGGGCACGTATGGTCAATGGGCTCGAATTCCGCCATATCTGATCCCGCAGGAATCGGGCCAGGGCTATGTTTCCAGAGACAGGGAGGTTGAAAGGCCATGAATCGCATCTTCCTTGTAGGCGCATTAGCCGCGGGGGTTGCAAGCGCGTCCTGCAGCCAGCAGGAAACCCAACTTGCCGCGGGAGAAGTCGACCGCACGGTTCTCCCCATCGCCGAGCCAAAGCGGCCGGATTATACCGAGCTCGACGTCCGGAACGCCACGCCACCGCCCCGCTTCGAGGTCAAGGCACCCGACGGCGCCCCCAATGTGCTGGTCGTGCTGGTTGACGACCTCGGCTTTGCCGGCACCAGCACCTTCGGCGGGCCGGTCAAGACCCCTACGTTCGACCGCCTGGCCGGCCAGGGGCTCTACTACAACAACTTCCACACCACGGCCGTCTGCTCGCCCACGCGAGCGGCCATCAAGAGCGGCCGCAACCACCATGTGTGCAACATGGGCGGGATCATCGAGACCGGTACGGCTTTTCCCGGAAACACGGGCAAGATTCCCAACGACGTCGCCCCGGTGGCCGAGATGCTGCGCCTTAACGGCTACAGCACGGCGGCTTTCGGCAAGTGGCATGAACTGGCGGCCTGGGAGGCGAGCGTCTCCGGCCCCCTAGAACGATGGCCGACCTTCCAGGGTTTTGACAAGTTCTACGGCTTCCTGGGCGGCGAGACCAACCAGTGGGCGCCCTTCATCTACGACGGCGTCCATCCTGTGGAGCTCCCGGACGACCCGGACTACCACTTCCTGACGGACATGACCGACCAGGCCGTGGCCTGGATCAAATACCAGAAGGCGCTGACCCCAGACAGGCCCTTCTTCATCTATTATGCACCGGGCGCCACCCACGCGCCGCATCACGTGCCCAAGGAGTGGATTTCGCACTGGAAGGGCAAGTTCGACCAGGGCTGGGACGACCTGCGCGACGAGATCCTGGCGCGCCAGGTCAAGATGGGCATCGTCCCGGAGGGAACCAGACTGGCGCCCAAGCCCGAGGCGATACCCGACTGGTCCGCGCTGTCGGCCGATGAGAAGAAGCTCTTCACCCGCCAGGTTGAGGTCTTCGCAGCCTACGTCGAAATGACCGACTATGAGATCGGCCGCGTAATCGAGGCTGTCGAGGAAACCGGGCAGCTCGATAACACCCTCATCTTCCTGGTATACGGCGACAACGGCACCAGCGCCGAGGGCGGCCGAAACGGCATGTTCAGCGAAATGACCTACTTCAACGCCGTCGAGGAGAAGGTCGAGGACATGCTCGAGAAAATCGACAAGTGGGGCGGGCCCGAGACCTATCCCCACATGGCGGCGGGCTGGGCAGTGGCCTTCGACACCCCTTATGAGTGGACCAAGCAGGTTGCTTCCGACCACGGCGGCACCAAGGTCGGAACGGTCATCTACTGGCCCAAGGGCATCAAAGCCCGGGGCGAGCTCCGGACGCAGTTCCATCACGTCATAGACGTCGCTCCCACCATACTCGAGGCCGCGGGACTTCCCGAGCCCAGGGAGGTCAACGGCGTCAAGCAGCGCCCGATGGACGGCGTCAGCATGGTCTATACATTTGACGACGGCGCGGCTGCCGAACGGCACGTAACCCAGTACTTCGAGATGTTCGGCAACCGCGCAATCTACGACGACGGCTGGTTCGCGAGAACCATTCACAAGGCTCCGTGGGAGGCGCAACCGCGCCGGGGGTTGGTCGAGGACATCTGGGAGCTCTATGACACCCGCAGCGACTTCAGCCTCGTCAATGACCTGGCCTCGGAAAACCCGCAGAAGCTCGCCGAGCTTAAGGACCTCTTCATGGAAGAAGCCGAGAAGAACCAGGTGTTGCCCATAGACGACCGCGTATTCGAGCGGATCAATGCCGAGTTGGTGGGCCGACCCGACCTCATGGCCGGGCGCAACTCGCTGACGCTTGCCGAAGGCATGACGGGAATGACGGAGAACGTGTTCCTTAACATCAAGAACAAGTCCAAGACAGTAACGGCCGAGGTCGAGGTACCCAGGGGCGGCGGGAACGGCGCCATCATCGTGCAGGGAGGCCGTTTCGGCGGCTGGGCGCTTTACGTCAAGAACGGCGTGCCTGCATACGATTACAACTTCCTCGGTCTCAAGCGCACGACCATAGCCGCCAAGAGGCGGCTTACGCCGGGAAAGCACACCATCCGCTTCGAATTCGAATACGACGGCGGCGGCCTCGGCAAGGGCGGCACGGGCACGATCTTCGTGGACAATGAGAAGGCGGCCGAGGGGCGTATCGAGCATACGCAGCCCATGATCTTTTCAGCGGATGAAACGGCAGACGTGGGAATCGACCTCGCGACACCCGTGGTGGAGAGTATCGGGTCCGAGGCCGAATCGCGCTTTACGGGTCAGATTCCGAAGGTGACCGTCGAGGTGAAGGAAGTGAAGTAGTTAGGACTGGCCGTTAGCGTGGCGGCGGGTCTGGCCGCCACGTCGCATGGAGAGGAACGGTCCACCCGCAGGCGCGGGTGGACCGTCATCTATATCGCGCGCAGCTGTTGCTACATAGTGATGCCGCCGTCTATGCGCAACACATTCAAGCCTTCGGCGCCATCGACGCTGACTCCATTGTACTCGTAGCCGACGCGGAAGAACACAGCCTCGGTCGCCTCAAGGCGCACGCCGGCGCCGAATGAGTAGCTGAAGGCATTCTGGCCGTAGGTGGCGATGTCGCTATAGCAAACGTAGCCATACCACGGATCGTACCAGCAGGCCCCATAAAGGTCCGCGGGGATGTTGGTATCCAGGAAAGCCCAGCCCACGGCGCCGGTAACATAGGGCGTAATGCGCTTGGGCAGGATATACCAGTCGGCGCATACGGCCATTACGCCGGTTTCAAGCCAGTTCCCGTAGGTCTTGTTGTCCTCCTCAGTATCCTCGGGAACAACCGTCGCAACATAGTCAGCCGAGCGCCAGTTGAAGAAGAAACCGACGTTGAAGCGCTCGTCGATGTTGTAGCCAAAGCCGAAGCCCCAGCCCAGATCGGAGTTGACTGCCACCGAGGAACCCTGCTCGCCCGTCCAGGTATGCTCCCCTATATATCGGGTCTGAACAGTGAAATCCCAGCGCATCGCTCGCATGGTGGGATCACCCAGGCCGGCGCTCGTCGCGCTAGCGCATAGAAGCACAAGGGTAAAGGATACAATAATACGTTTGATCATGATACGCACCTCCTGCCCTAAGATAGTACGGTGAATGTGAAAAACGGGCCCGCTACTCCGAGCAAAGCCGCAGGCTCGGCAGTGAACCCGCCGCTCGCTTATGCCCTGTTCCATCACCTCCTTGGCCGAATCCCGGTGTTGAAGGCCGCCATTACGTGTCACCGGACCCATATCAACGGGCCTCACAGACTGTCAAGCTCTATCGCGATCGGCAGCAAACGCGGGATGCGTGCCCGAGGCGGCCGCGGCATCAGGATCACAGGACACAGGGCGGGCGCCGCGGTCCCAACGGGAGGCGCGACAAGCCGGTGCGCCCCGGGGCCATATTTCATTTTGCAGGCGGGGGGCATAGGGATATTATAGTCTATATGCTCTGGCAGTCCCGATCGCCACGTTCCAGGGGGAGGCACTCCTGTTGACCGAAGCGTTCTTCGTCTCAGATCTTCACGGAGATTCAGATAAATACTCGAAGCTCTTCAGAGAGATAGAAGCCGGCGTACCCTCGGCGGTCTTCATGGGTGGAGACATCCTGCCTTCAGGCCTCCTGAACCTGGTCCGGCCTGAGGACCGGCACGATGACTTCCTTCTGGACTATATCGAGCCCCGCCTCACGGGCCTGCAGCAGAAAATGGGGGAGGCGTATCCGCGATTCTTCGTGATACTGGGCAATGATGACCCGCGGGCGGAGGAAGAAGCCGTCCTTGCCATTGCCGCCCGCGGACTCTGGACATATGTCCACAATAAGAGGGTCGAATTGGGTCGCTGGTCCGTATACGGCTACTCCCATGTGCCCCCCACCCCTTTCCGCCTCAAAGACTGGGAGCGCTACGATGTCTCGCGCTATGTAGACCCCGGCAGCCTGTCGCCCGAGGAGGGCGCGCGCTCGGTGGAGATAGACGGCAGCAAGATTCGCTATTCCACCATTGCAGATGACCTGGACGGGCTCGCTGGTGACGACGACCTTGAGAACGCCGTCTTCCTCTTCCACTCTCCCCCGTATCGCACCGCGCTCGACCGGGCAGATCTGGATGGACGGCAGGTCGATGGCGTCCCGCTCGATGTTCATGTGGGCAGCATAGCCATAAAGAGGTTTATCGAGGCTCGCCAGCCGCTGGTTACGCTCCACGGGCATGTACATGAGTCGGTGGAGATCACCGGGAAATACATTGAGAGCCTGGGCAGAACTCACATGATATCCGCGGCTCACCAGGGGCCCGAGCTCGCTCTTGTGAGATTCGGCCTGGAGGATCCGGCGGGCGCGAGCCGCGAACTGATCTGACCTCACCCGGGCTTCCTGATCTTCAAGGGTCGCGCGGGGTCGGTGATTGCGCCTATCTTGGAAGCATAGCTCGTCTTCCGCGCTATGTCTTCATCCGTCACGATATGCACGTCCAGGAGGCCGTCTGATCTGTACCCGGTCTTGAGGTAATTGAGCTGGGCCAGGCTCAGGCTCCACGCATCAAGCCAGGTCTCAAGGTCCTTTCGCTGCTCATCCGTGCCGCGGAAGTGAATGAGAAGATCGATGTCGCTTCCGGGCCCCGCCGTGGCGTTTTTGGTGCTGCCGAACACGTACATCCCCTCCACGCCGAACCTGGCGGGGTCCAGCACCGAGGCTATGTGCTCGGCCATCCTCAGCCGCCAGGGCCAGTAGTCTCCGGTCTGCCTCTCCTCATAGACCTCGCCCTCTCTACCCACAGGCAAAGGCGTAGACGGCTCGGCCAGAATGCCGATAGCCTCGTTAAGGTCAGCGTTCATGTAGACCTTCAGGACCCGGCCGTCCGCGGCGGCCCCAACGTCTATGAGCCGCACCGTATCGGCTATCGGCTCGAACTCCGGCAGCAGCTCGGGAAGGAGATTCGGGGACCTCGCCAGGAATATCTCGTTGAAGATGGTGTCATTGTCATCGGGATAAAGAGGCAGGTAACGGATCCGCGCCTCCACGAGGTCCTGGAAGAAATGAGTTCCGAAAGACAGGTCCGGCGTGTATTCGCCCTTCTGGCGGGCTATTTCGACGAGCATTGCCGTGTTATTGATGTCGGAGTACGTTACGCTCACGCCCAGCCTTATGTCCCCCCGGCTGCCCCATCGCCCCGGGCCCATCAATATGAACTGCCGTTTTGGCAACAGATTGTTGAGCTTGCCCACGGCCCTCCCCACCGACAGGAGATCGGCCCGTTCCGGAAGCTGGCCGTACTTCTCGGGGTCTACGTAGACTATATGGGTTATATCCGGCATCTTTCCGTTCGATATGTACTTCCTGGCGGTGAAAACCACACTCGCTTCGGGGACGTCCTTGGGAATGGGAGACGGTTTGCTTCCCTCCGAGTAACTCTGAGGCCTGCACTGCAGCAGATAGAAGTCCTTGCCGTCATGGGCGAATTCGATATCGACCGGTGTTTCAAGCTCGTCCTCCAGCAGTTTAAGCATGCCGGCCATCTGATTAACGAAGGCGGTATCCCCTATCAGGCCTTCGAACGTGACAACGAGATCATCCTTCCCGAAGTCGATATTCCGTCCGAGCGGCTTTCGAATCTGATGCCCGTCCGTGATCGAGACCATCTTCTCAACAGCGGGGATCTCACTGCCATACCTGTCGAGAAGGTCCTTCAAGTCGACCGTTTCAAATACACCGGTCTCCAGGTTTATCAGGTCGACCTTGGTCGGCGAGTAGCGAATGATCTCGTCGGTCGTGACATTTACTCTGAGACCCGGCTGGCCCGGGGCAATCAGTATGGGGTAATCGTCCGCCACCCGGTCGACGGCACGCGTCCCGAGTCCGGCCACCAGCCGCACAAGACCGTCCTCTCTCTTGATCCTGGGAGACCACCGGAATTCATTGCTGCTGAAGGCAACCCCCGCAAACGCCGGGAGGAAGTACTCGCCGATTCTGTTGCCTACCACCTCCTGTATCATGACGCCCATCTCTTCGGAGAAATCCAGAAGGCCCCTCTCCGCCCTGTACTCTATGGGATCGGGCCCGAAGACCGAGGCATAGACTTCGGCTATCGCATCGGTTAGCGAGTCAAGCCTCTCTTTTTTGGTTCCCTGATTTGCGATGAAGAGGCTCCGGTACTTGCCGGAAAACGCCGCGCCCAGCCTGTCTTCCAGAAGGCTGGAGCTCCTGACGATTAGAGGCACGCCCTCGAACTCGTCCAGGACCATCGACAGAGCCTGGACCACGTCCGGCGGGAAGTGGCAGTTCTTGAAAGCCTGTATTACATGAGGGTACTCAAGCCGGACCTGGTTAATGTCTTTGTATTTCTGCTCGACTACCTCGCCCAGATTGTTGAAATCGATGAATTGAAACACGACATCAGAGGCGATGTACCAGGTCTTCGGCACCTTGATGCTGCTGAGTTCCTTGCGCTCTCTTCCCGACTTGCGGATGATCTGTTCCGCAAGCAACAGTCCCGCGCCTTTGCCGCCCAGCCTGCCGTGGTTCTCCGTGGTGGAGATTATGCGGTCGATGAACTCATGAATCTCATCTATGCCGAGGAACTTCTTCGCGATGTTTATGTACTGCAGCTGCTCCGAGAGCAGCCGCCTTATCAGCGCTACCTCGATTCCCTTCCTGGTTACAGTCGGTATCTCGCCGCCTTCCGGAGACATGCGGTAGAACTGGCGAATCGCTCCCGAGACCTCGGCAAGGGTCGAGTTACGGTTGACCGCCCGCGTGAGAAATCTCAGTCTGTCCTCCTGGACCCACTTCTGAACGCTGGCCAGTATCTGGTCGTCAGGGAGATTCCGGTCCGCTATATCGAACACCTTTTCGATTACGTCTTCGGAAATCCTGATGGCTCTCTTGCGGGCAGGCTGGTTTTCTCCGTCCGTCACTTGCTCGTCCAGAGCTATGAAACCCAGACCCGAAGACCGGAGCAGCTCCTCCGCCTCCTTCACGCCCGTCCAGGACAGAGAATTCAGCATCTTCTGGCATATGTTTAGGAACAGGTCCTTGTCGGTTCTGCGTAACATCTCCAGCACGGCCCGCCACTCCGGCGGCTTACGCTCGGCCCCGTTCTCATAATCGGCTGCCATTTGCTGGATGCGCCTGAGCAGCATGAACTGGGCTATCCTGTCGGCTATGGTCTGCAGCAGCTTGGTCTCTTCCTTGAGGAAGGGACCGTCGGCGGCGTGCGGCATTTCCTTGGTATAGAAGACGCTTATAGTCCCGATTACTTCATCCTGAATCCTTATGTCGCAAGTCTGGACCCAGTCGGTCTCCATGAAGTCGTCGGATTTATACTCCTCCCCCTGAAGCACAACTCTGGCCCTGCAGATATCCGGGTACTGCCAGGCCGGCGGGATGGCGTCGACTGCGGCTCTGCAGACCTCGGCCGGTGTTGAATCATCGCGGCTCAGAATCTCTTCGAGCCTGTAAATACATGTAAGCTCCTTCTCCCTCTCCTGAAGGAAACGGACAAGATCACTGTCGCTTTCATGCTTCATATAGGATCAGCCCCCGGCCATTCCTGCCATCGACCTTGATTTTCAGGGGATAGGGGAATTCCACATGCCTCACGAATTCCGTTTCGTTTACCGCCGGCCGCGCGGCCAGCGCTTCCCAGTTTATACTATCGGCCCTCGAATGGTGTATGGATAAGTAGAATATCTTGAAACTGGTCAGGTTGTGAAAGAAATGCGAACCCTGACTGAGATTGAAATCGACCTCCGGCAGCGTGGCCTCCACTACCACTCGCGCTCCGGAAATCTGGCCGAACTTGACGGGGATTCCGCCCTGGGGGTCGGATGTGCCCCAGCGCCCGAACCCGATGAGCACATAGGGGCGCTTCGACTCGAGGAGCTGGCTGTTCAGAGAAGCGAGCTCGTCGGCGATTGCTCTGGAGTGATTTATGTCGAAGGACTCGGGCTTTACATAGACGACGTCGCGAAGATCATCGCGCATGCCGTTTCCCATCACCATGTCGGATGCGGCGAGAACGCCCGGCCCGGTCATCTCGTCCGGACTAACCTCGACTACATCGCGCGAAACCACCATAGGTCTTACCTGCAGGAATGCGAACTCCGCGGGCCGCCTGCCTGCAGGGTCGATGACCACAGCGAACTCGATCTCAACCAGGCTATCCAGGGCCTCTTCACATGTCTTGAGAAGGAGCTTGATCATGTCGTTCAGAGGCAACTCATCAGCCGCCAGGATGGGGGCGAAGTTGACCAGCCTCGGCCCCTTGGTACCCGTTCCCATCACGATCCTGTCTCTCTCGGCCGAGTAAGTGGATGCGACGTATTTCAGTGAGCCGTCGTACTCCGCCGCCTTGAGGTCGCTGTGAACCAGGTATTCCACCTCGCTCGTGGGATCATATGCGGGCGCGCGGCCCATATTGACCGCCCAGAACTTGGTCTGGGTCTGCTTCAGGAGCTCGCCTATGGTATTGTACGGAGGATCAGCGGCCGGGTATGCAGGGGAATAACTCCAGGCCGAGGCGTCGTCGACTATGGTCCTCCCGAGGCCCAGGGCGAGGTCAACCACGCCGTCTTCCGCCTCCGCATTGCCCGTAGGATAGAAGTTGTACGACCTTGCGACGCCGCTGATATGCGGGTAGAATCGCTGGTCGAATCGCGTGCCGACGACTTCCTGTATGATCACCGCCATCTTCTCATCCCGGGTGGAATGATGAGTCGCCTTCATGTAATCGCGGGCATCATTGAAGAATGTTGAAGCGTACACGTATTTGATGGCCTCGTCGAGTCTGCGGAAACGCGTGTCGGCATCGGGCTGGTTATTCGGGATCATCTTTGTGCCGTAAACACTGGCAAAGGGTTCAAACATGGCGTCTTCGAGCATGCTAGAGGACCTCACCGCCAGCGGCCTGTGCACCTGCTCGGCCAGGGACCTCAGGTCTCCCAGGAGCTGAACCGGCAGGGATGCGGCCTGGAACGCATGCGCCAGGACTTCATCGCGTTCGTCGGAGTAGGCTCTGTCGTAGAGGTCGTTCTCCTTCATGAAGAGGTCGAAGAAATCGGTGCAGATGACGGTGGTGGCCGGCAGACCGACCCTCATCGCCGCACTGAACTCATCCCAGATGGCGGACTCCAGTAAGCCCCTCATCCTGGCCAGGCCGTGGGCCTTGCCTCCCAGGGACCCTGAACCCATATAGGTGAATTTCTCATCAGCGGTGAAGAAATGCCGGTTGAAACGCACCAGCTCCCGGTGATGCGGGCTGTATTCATTGCTCTTCAACGCTCGCTATCCTTCCTGCACCCCTGCATCCCCGGGAACAGTCCCAAACCTATGATTCCCCGGGCGCTACACCCAACCGCGGTCTCTGCAGGCCTGGGCGACGCGGCTCACCGCTATTACATAGGCGGCATCGCGCATGTATAGCTTCCTTTTCCTGGCCAGCTCGCTTACGGCGAGGAAGGCCGAGGTCATCTTGGTATCGAGCCTGCCGAGCGCCTCATCCCTCTCCCAGAAGTAGTTCTGATTGCACTGGACCTGTTCGAAGTACGAGCAGGTGACGCCTCCGGCGTTGGCGAGCAGGTCGGGGATCATGAATATGCCCCTCTCTGCGATCGTTTCGTCGGCTTCAGGGGTGGTGGGCCCGTTGGCCCCCTCGGCGATGATCTTCACTTTCTTGCTGATCTTGCCGGCGGTCTCGGCGGTGATCTGGTTCTCGAGTGCGGCCGGTATGAGGATGTCGACATCCTGCTCAAGCCATGCGTCGCCGGGCAGCACTTCATATCCGAGTCCCTTCGCCTTCTCCTTGTCTATACCACCGAAGCGGTCCGTGACCGACTGGAGTTCCTTAAGATCGACGCCCTCTTCGCGCTGGAAAGAGTAAGAGGTCTGGTCCCTCTGGTCCCAGCATGACGCGCATATGACCTTCCCCCAGATCTGAGTGTAGAGGTCTATGGCGTACTGGCCGACGTTACCGAAGCCCTGGACGCTCGCGGTCGTCTCCGAAGGCGGAATCTCCATCTCCTTAAGCGCCTCGCGGACGGTAAAGATAACCCCGTAGCCGGTCGCTTCCTTACGGCCCAGGGATCCGCCCATGCCCACGGGTTTTCCCGTGATGAAGCCCGGAAGCTTCTGCCCGTGAATAGTCTCGAACTCATCCAGCATCCACAGCATATGCTGCGGACTGGTCATGACATCCGGCGCCGGCACGTCGACGGTGGGTCCCATGTTCTTGGCCAGCTGCCGCACCCATCCACGGCATATCTGTTCCTGCTCCCGCATGCTTAGATTATGAGGATCACAGATTACGCCGCCCTTACTTCCCCCGAGAGGAATGTCCACAACGGCGCATTTCCAGGTCATCCAGGTGGCAAGCGCCCTCACAGTGTCGATGGTTTCCTGGGGATGGAAGCGGATGCCGCCCTTGCCCGGGCCGCGGGCGTCGTTGTGCTGAACCCTGAAGCCGCGGAATACCTGGAAAGAACCATCGTCCATTCTCACGGGGATGCTCACGTGATACTCCCTGAGGGGATTGCGAAGCAGATCTCTGGTGGGCCTGTCGAGATCCAGAAGATCGGCGATCCTGTCGAACTGCGCTTGAGCCATCTGAAAAGCATTGTATGCCTTTGTAGCCATTTGTGCTTCCTTTCTAGAGCTCCGGCCTCGTTTCCGGGCCCTGCGTCACTCGGCCAGAACGGCCACACCCACAATCCGCTGAACTCCCCGGGGTGGATATCCGTGTCTCTGGCAGTCGACCTTGACTCATTTCACCAAGCATTTAACATAGGTAAAGTACCCCTGAAAGTCAATCCCCGCACGACCGAATTTCTGGGCTTTTTCATCCTCTGGCGTGGCCGCTCGGCGGTTTCCCCCGGGACCCATCAATGTCTTGGGGCGAGGCACGCCCCCGCGCCCATAAAACCTTCAAACTGCCACCAAATTCTGCTAGAATGGTCTTCATCTATGAGGGACTATTGCTGTAAAACGCGTTCACGATTGCGCTTACTGGCAGTGCTTTTCATTCTCGGCTGCTGCCAGTTTGCGGCAACGGGCTGCGGTGGCGATTCGGAGGCTACGGCTCCCGACGAGGAGGAGGAATCATACCTTCTTACGGTGGAGACCTGCGGCGGGGTATGGGGTTATCCCGAACCCATAGTTTTTGAGTACACCTGGGTCGAGACCATATATTACCTGTACTCGCTCAGGCGCGGCTATTCCAGCATGATGGTAGAACTCGACAGCGTTGCTGTTCCCGACAGCGGCAGTTTCATCATGAACCGCGATCACAACCTGGAGGTATTCTGCTCCAAGAAAGTGAAGTGGACGCTTCAGCTTGAGAAGGATGTCTATTACTGCGTACCGGCCGTGGGGGACGACGGCACCATATATGTATCTACAGGCATATATATCGGCACGGATTGGGGGAGTATATACGCGGTGGCGCCGGGCGGCACGATAAAGTGGTCTTACGACTGCGAGAACAACCCGTACTCCCCCGCCATCGGTCCGGACGGGACAGTCTATGTGCAGGACTTCAGAAATATAGTATATGCGCTATCGCCCTCCGGTGACCTGAGATGGAAGTTCCACGATTTCGAGTACCCCGAGCACCCGGTCTACTTCGTGGGCCAGCGCGTGCCCGCCATTGGCGCCGACGGGACGGTGTACATAGCCGCGGACGGGCTCTATGCCATTGACCCTGATACGGGCGAGCGCATCTGGCGATTTACGCCGTATAACGCCAGGTCATGCCGGCAGTCTCCGGTGATCGGCGAAGACGGCACCATTTACGTAACCATCCACCAGGACGACCTGTTTGCGGTCAACCCCAACGGCACCGAGCGCTGGCACATCAAGTTCGATCATGAGACGGACATGTCATTCACCTCGCCGTCCATAGACACCGACGGCACACTCTATTTCGGCGTGGAGAGCGGTGGAGAGTCGACGGTCTGGGCAATCGATTCCGAAGGCACGGTCAAGTGGAAATACCCTGTGGACGGCTCATACTGCCATGTGCGCGGCACTCCGACAATAGGCGCCGACGGCTCCATTTATGTTCCGACCAAGGCCTGTCCGACCAACAAGGGACGTGTGACAGCACTGAGCCCGGGCGGGACGGTGATCTGGCAGTATGTCGTCGAGAGGCCCGGTGACCCGTCCCCGTTGGAAGACGTCTATTCCAGTCCCACGGTCGGAGCGGACGGCATGATCTACTTCGGCGCTGAAAACGAGTACTTCTATGCCCTCAATGCCGATGGATCCCTCAACTGGCTATCCGAGATTGGCGCCATCAACTGGTCCTCCGCCGCGATAATGCCTGACGGGACGCTATATATCGGAGACCACCATATCAGAAACGGTAACAACGGGGGCCTGCACGCTATAGAGACGACCAGCATGGGCTATGCCGCGTCTCCGTGGCCGTGCTTCCGGCATGACCGTAAAAACACCGGCCGCTACGGCGCCTTCCAGGAATAGGCTCCCCGATTTCGGCCGGCGATTTGCAGAAAAACCTTCTTTCTGCTTGACTTCTGCCGAAGATCTTATTAGACTTATGTAACTACAGACTGCGGGCTAAGTACATGCACCGGCAGAACAGACTGTGGTTGGACAGCCGCATAGCGTTTTAACTAAAGGGCTTTGAGAGTTCGGAGGTGACAGGTCTCAACCCTCATGCATTGAAGCAGTAAACAAATTGAATAAGGAAGTATCGAAATCAAGGTAAACTTGAACAGATCTGCGCTCGGAACTGCCTAGAACCCCTTGGATCCCTCGAGAAGCGGCTGGTTACGTGATCCCATTCAGGCTCAAGTCAAATCCGGTAGAGTACAACTGTTCGAAATAAACGGGAGATAGGAATGAATATCTACGTAGGAAATCTGTCATGGGAAGTGACACAGGAAGATCTTAAGGAAGCCTTCGAGGCTCATGGCCAGGTCGCAAATGCGAACCTGATCACCGACAAGTACACGGGCAAGTCCAGGGGCTTCGGCTTCGTGGAGATGCCGGTGGATGACGAAGCCCGCGCCGCGATGAGCGCCCTAAACGGCACCGAGCTCAAGGGCCGCGAGCTCAACGTCAACGAGGCCAAGCCGCGTAACGACCGTGGCGACCGTGGCGGCCGTGGCGGTGGCAGGAGATCATCCTGGTAGAGATTTCCGCGAAGTGGCTCTGAATCAGGGCCGCTAGCGACTTCAAACGGAAGGGGCCCCCAGCGGGGCCCCTTTTCTTTACATACCCTCTGTGAGAGAGCAGGAGGCCGCCGGGCTCTACCTATGGGAATTGAGAGAGTGGTTCATGTCCCGGGGGGAGTGACATCAGGAAGTGATACCTAGCATGATTTTGCGATCATCCGGACGGCGGTTTTGACTATGCGGTCGACCCATAGTCCATACATCTTTCCCGATGGATGGAGACCGTCCGCTGCCAGCATGGCTTCATCTTGCCCGAAAGCCCTGTAATCTCCGTTGATGTCCACAAAGGCGACATTCCGCTTCAACGCCTCTTCCCTGCCGATCCGGTTGAACTCGTCTATTTCCGAGGCGATCTTCCCGCGGTCGCTGTCCGCCTCAAAAGGCGTTACGCCCCAATCGGGTATCGAGACAACCATGACCCTGTCATAGCGTCCGTTCGCGAAGCCGGCGGCCGTGTCGATCAGGTGTCCGAACTCCTTCCGGTACTCACCCAGGTCCAGTCCCCTGTATTGGTTATTGACCCCCGCGAGCAGGGTTACCAGATCGTAAGGACCTTCGAGTCCCGCCTCCTCTGTCGCCTCAATCAGCTCACCGGTGGTCCAGCCGGTCTTGGCGATCACCCGGATATCCGCGACAGAGATCTCCTCGTCGGCAAGCCTGGCCTTCAGCAAGAAAGGCCAGGCCTCCTCCGGACTGACGCCCTCGCCGATCGTGTACGAATCACCCAACGATAGGATATTGAAGCTCACTGTCTCTCAGGTCACCTCCCCGCGTTTGTCGGAATGTTCCATGAATTCTCCGGCCTCCACTATTCGGCTGATCCTTTGCACGGCTGCGTACACTTCCCCGAAGGTGTTATACAGGGGCGAGAGACCCAGGCGTATGTTGTCGGGCTCCCTGAAATCGGGAATCACCTTTATCTCCCCTTCGGGCGGATTCTTCATGGCGCTGCAGATCCGAAAAGCCTCGGCATGCCTCAGGGAAACGTGTGAGCCCCTAATGGCGGGGTCTTCCGGCGATCCAGGACTGAACTCCGAGGCATCCAGGATTTCCCGGGAAAGACCTATCAGGTAGGTGGACAGCCATACGCTCTTCTCACGAATAGCTTCAATGCCCGCCTCCAGAATCAGATCCAGACCCGGTTCTGCAGCCCGCATAGAGAGTACCGGCGGAGTGCCCGCGAGAAAACGGGAAATGCCTTGAGCTGGCCTGAAGTCCCGGTCGAACGCAAACGGCTTATGCGCCGCGAACCAGCCCTGGATCGGGCTTAAGAGCTCCTCTTGCCGGTCCTTTTTTACATACAGATAAGCGGGAGATCCCGGGCCTCCATTGAGGTACTTGTAGGTGCATCCGACGGCAAGGTCCGCCCCTGCGGCACTGAGGTCCACCGGCACCGCGCCCGCCGAATGGCTGAGATCCCATAGAACCATCGCCCCCGCGTCGTGCGCCGCTTTCGTGATCGAATCAATATCGTACATGAAGCCGCTTCTGAAGGCGACCTGGGTGAGACACACCAGGGCTGTATCGGCGTCGATCAGCGAAAGCAGGCCATCGATATCTATCGTAATTCCATCCTTCGAGCGCGCCAGCATTAGAGCGAAGTCTTCGCCGGCAGCCGCCGCGACACCCTGGAGGACGTAAAGATCCGAAGGAAAATTGAATTCGTCGCTGACTATGACCTTCCTGCCGCGGGCCGCGCCGAGGGCGGCCGATGCGAGTTTGAAGAGATTGACAGAGGTGGAATCGGTCATTACCACCTCGTCTTCTTGGGCGCCGATTATCCTTGCTATCTTGGCACCCATTGCCCCGGGCAGGTCAATCCAGCCATCGTTCCAGCTCTCGACAAGTCTCTTCCCCCACTCTTCCCTCACCGCAATCGACACAACATCGGCGGCCGCAACGGGCAGCCTACCCAGGGAATTGCCGTCAAGGTAGATCAAGGAAGGGTCATCGATGACGAACTTCTCTCTGAATCCGGCCAGGCCGTCCTCTGCATCAAGCCTGGCTGCCTCTTCTCCTGTGTATTCGAATTCCATTCCGCTTGACGGTCCTTTCACTTGACTCCATTCTAACCCCAACCCCCAAGCTGTTCCACAGGCAATTCCCCGCTTTTCATGTCCCAACGCAACAACCCGAATAACGCGGGCGAGAGAGATAACGGCCTCTCTGGCTCTCCGGCTTAATCCCCACTTGACGGCACCCGTAGAGCAGGAGGTTAGTCGTTTCTCAGAGCATACAGCAGGAAGTCGCCATCCCACGCAACGCGCTCATAGCCTCCGATTTTCTTGACGAATACTTGCCTTGGAAGACTGCAGAACTCCATGAGGCTACCGTCGACGAGGACGTACGTCATGTTTCTCTTCCCCTCATCCTCGAAAAGTCCAGGTACCCTCAAAGCCACAGCTGGGCCCTGCTGGCAAACCCAGAGGACGTGCGTATAGAGAGCCCCAGGTCCTCGGTCTCGCTGCATTGGTGAGGGCTTTCATTACCGGTACATCGCCTTTGTCGCCCCCAGGTCGTGCTCCCGGTGGCCCCACCGCAGGTGCAACCGCTGCAATAGGCATCTATGGACACGCCCGATCTCAAAGCGCCTCCGCCCGGCCTCGCAATGTAGTACAACACCAACGAGATGAGCACACCCAAGCCACGAACCTGGAGAGGGAAGCCGCCAACACGCTTTCACGCCATGGCCAAGCCCATAGGGCCGACATGCAACCTCGACTGCAAATACTGCTATTACCTCAGCAAGGAAGGCCTCCTCGGCACGGACACCAACTGGCGCATGCCCGGGGACCTGCTCGATGATGAGTGGTGCGAGTTCCTGACGGCCAACAACTTCCTCGTTGGGCTAAGTATCGATGGTCCCAGGGAGCTTCACGATCATTACCGCAAGGACAAGGGGGGCAAGGGGTCGTTTGACCGGGTACTCCGGGGCGCGCGGCTTCTCAAGAAGCATGGGACTGCGTTCGCGACGCTATCCTGCGTAAACCGTCTGACAGCGCGGCACCCGCTTGAGGTCTATCGTTTCTTAAGGGACGAGATTGGGGCTCAGCTCATGCAGTTCATTCCTTTAGTCGGGCCGAAGGTATTTAGAAACACGTCGCCGCAGTACTGGTCACCAGCGGCAATGCCCATTATGGGAACGCCGGGCCGCGGCTAGCGGCGATCCCGGAGAGAGTCCAGGCGGCCCGTTAGCCGGCCCTCGCACAACGAATTCTGCACACCGGCCGCCCGGTGCAGGGTCGGGTCAGCGCGGCCTACTCATCCAGTTCAAATGGATATATGACCCTCCAGTCCCTCTTCATATCGACAACCGTCCAGTCCCTTGCCCGGGCCTCGTCCAGCGCCTTATCCAGGTGGCCCACATGGGATTCCCTGTCATAAGCCCACTCGCGCTCCGCGTCCGTGTGATGAACCAGCAGCATGAATCGTTCGCCGTCGCCGGCGGCCGTCCACTCCAGCATCTCGAAGTCGCCGTCGGAGTTGCCCGCCGCAAAGATGGGAAGGCGTCCTATATGCTGGTAGATGCCCACAGGCTTTCCCTCTTTGTCGTCGATAAAGTCGATCTCAGGGATCTTGACGATGACAGGTCCGCTGTCCCGCACCTCGTACTTCGCCTTAATGCTGCTGCCCATGACGTTCTCCGGCGGCACGCCATAGGTCTCCTCGGCGAAGACGCGCATGAAGTCAATGCCTCCCCCGGAGACGATGAAGGTCTTGAAGTCGTTTCGTCGCAGGTAGTCCAGCAGCTCTAGCATGGGCTGGTAGGTCATGTCAGTGTAAAGGCGTCCCGTCTCAGGATGCCGGGCCGATGTGACCCAGTCGCGCACGGTCGCGGCGAAGTCTTCGCTGGTCATGCCGGCATGCGACGCCACGACGAGTTCGAGAATGGCGTGCGTGCCCCCAGCAAGAGCGGTCTTCATATCGCCCGCCAGCACGGACTTGAAGGGATCCTCGGTCTTCCATTCAGGATGTTCCGGGGCCAGCCTTTTGATTCGATCGACGGCATAGATGAACTGGAAGTAGACCGGCTGTTCTGCCCAGAGCGTCCCGTCGTTATCAAACACGGCGATACGCTGAGCCGGCGGCACGTAGCCCGCCGAACCTCTGTCGGTAACGCGGTCCACAAATGCAATGATCGCCTGGCGCGCTGCCCCATCGTTCCAGCTGGGCAGCGCCTCCTCGGCCCCTGCAACTGCCGCGGCGGCGATGAGGCTGGTCATGACGAGCGCGAGAGCGAGAGTCTTCATGTTCGCTCCTCCCGGTGAGCGGCCCTTCTCCACCTGGCAACGGCGCGCCCGGCGTCGCCGGGCACGCCTTTGCCTTTCCGGAGAAAGAGCCGGAGGTCTAGTGACTTCCAATTCCTGTACGGAGTCTCTCCTCAATCTTGCTGAGATTGAAAGAGCCCGGCATCTGGGATGGCGGATATTCCTGCATCGATTTCAGGAACTGCGCGGCCAGCCCCTGGATGGGCACGATGATGTATGCACGATCCAGGAACCAGTCCTCATAGACGTTGGCGTTGTGCTGGGACTTCTCGAACGGGTCTCGACGCAGATTGAAGACCAGCGGCACGCGCAGCTCCGTGAAGGGTTCGCGCCATACGCCGAACGCCTGCCCGCGGTTCTCGAGAAAGACGACCTTCCAGTCGTCGTAGCGCGCCGCTACGATCTGACCGTCGTCATTGACGTACCAGAACTCCTTTCGAGGGGACCCCTCAACCTCGCCGGACAGGTAGTCCAGCATGTTGTAGCCATCGAGATGGTTACGGTACTTGCGACCATTGATCGTGGTGCCCTTCAGCAGGCGCTCCTTGACGGTCAGGTCCCCCGCCGCGGCCGCGAAGGTCACCAGCCAGTCCTCGTGGGCGACGATACCGTTGAGCGTAACGCCCGCCGGGAAATGCCCGGGCCAGCGAACGAAGGCCGGGACGCGGTAGGCGCCCTCCCAGTTTGAGTTCTTCTCGCTGCGGAACGGGGTAGTGGCGGCATCGGGCCACGTGTTGTAGTGCGGGCCGTTGTCCGTTGAGTACATCACGATGGTGTTATCGGCGATCCCGAGCTCGTCGAGCAGGTCCAGGAACTTGCCGACATGCATGTCATGCTCTACCATGCCGTCCGAGTACTCATCCTGTCCGGATATTCCGCGATGTTCCTGCTTGACATGCGTGCGGAAATGCATGCGCGTGCCGTTCCACCACACGAACCACGGCACGCCGGCCCCGTGCTGCTCGCGGATGAACTCGAGGGCACGGGCTGAGGTCTCGTCGTCTATTGTCTCCATCCGCTTCTTGGTCAGCGGCCCCGTATCCTCTACCCGCTGGCCGCCCTTGCCATCGGCCCAGGAATGCATGACGCCGCGCGGGCCGAACTGCTCCCGGAAGGTCTTCCCATTGGCCAGCACCATGTCGCCGGGGTAGTCCTCGTTTTCCGGCTCCTCCTCGGCGTTCAGGTGGTACAGGTTGCCCAGAAACTCATCGAACCCGTGCATCGTCGGCAGGTGCTCGTCAAGGTCCCCCTGGTGGTTCTTGCCGAACTGACCGGTGGCATAGCCTGCGCCCTTGAGGACCGTGGCCATCGTCACGTCGGTCTTCTGCCAGCCTTCCTTCGCGCCCGGCAGGCCGACCTTGGTCATTCCGGTCCGCACGGGCACGGAGCCGCTGATGAAGGCGGCTCGGCCGGCCGTGCAGCTCTGCTGAGCGTAGTAGTCCGTGAAGGAGACCCCCTCACGCGCTATACGGTCGATGTTGGGCGTACGGTACCCCATCATACCGCGGTTGTTGTGGCTGATGTTCCACGTACCGATATCGTCCCCCCAGATCACGAGGATGTTGGGCTTGGCGCTCTCACCTTGCGCCCTTGCCTTCTGGGGAGTCGCGCTCACCATGGCTCCGGTCGCCAGCACGCCGCCGACAACCGCCCAGGTTTGCGCTTTCCTTATCTTATCTACCTTTCTCATGGGTAGATACCTCCTTGACGGCAACCTGCCGCATTCATCCAGTCCCTGACCCCTCTCTTCTCCCGAACCCATCACCACCGTGCTTCTTGCCGCATCATCGTTCTCTCGATAGCGCATCCCTCCTTCACTTCTGTCTGCTATTCATCTCTATTAAGATGACCAAGCACACTAGAACGGTTCAGCTCTGTTGCAGTCTACTCAAAGTGTGCTGGTATTAACAATGAGATATTCACGTTTGGTGCGGAGGTATCTTCAGCAAATCATAGGAATTTCGATTTCCCGACCTGATGCGACCTCATGGTATGCGGAGGGTTTTCCTGGGATACCGGATCGGTGGGAGCCCCGGGTGCCGGGGAATTACCCCAGGATCAGGCTGCCGGGTTAGAGATCCTGACCGCTGGCGGACGCCTGGGATATTGTCGGCTATCCGGGAGCCGGACACGGCCCCACCTCGCTTGAGGGGCGCGAGAGAGCCAGGACAAACTCTGCCATGTACCTTCCCACCCTGCGGGCGTCTTGGGCAGTGATAGTCCTCAGCACCCGGTCCCTGAGTCTTCTTAATTCAATGGCAATTCGGACTGTGCCCGCCTCCCCATCGGAAACAAGAGAGATATTAGGACAACGCCAGTGATTCTGTTCTTTGATTTCATTGAGACGTCTCCGTAAGTCAATTTTCAGAAATTCAAGTTATTGATTAGTATTGAAAGTACCATCCAGCAGCTCTGAGATATTCAAGGTGACGGCATCATACAGGGGAGCGGGTTCGGCCACTGAGAGCGCGATATGCATTAGTTTTTGATTGGGCTCAAATACGACCCGGTGATGGGTTGGATCATTCACCGCGACTGCATCCAGAAGCTCCCACGTCTTTTCGTGTGTCAGATTGATTTCACCGCCATTGGCGGCAATACTTTCCAGCTGGGCATTCAGCAGTGTGTAGCGATCACAAGGAACGGGGTCCTTCCTCTCCCGGCAGTGATTGGTGCATATTTGGTAGGATTTGTCGGGATCAGGTTCGCGCACGGTGACGCCATTGTCTATGGAAAGACTGCCGTCATATTCAAATACCACCGAGCATATATTGCCATTGTTATGAGGAATGGTGATCATCAGGTTCTGAGGTGTGGAGGTAATCCGGGATTTGAGCACATCTTCCGCTTCGCTGAATGCCGTTTCGTCATGGGCCGATTCAATGACCTCGCGATAGATCAGAATTCTGGGATGAAAACCGTCGGTCTCCGTCGGCTCATAGCCATTGGTATCATTGATATTCAGAGTAACCCCGTCCTCATTCATGGCCGTAAAACATCCGATGACTCCCGGCCAGATGATATGAACAAAACCAAGCCGGTCACTTCCAAGTGCGGGAACGTTGACCACCACGTATTGCGTTTCGAATACGCCGGGTATCTCAGTCCAGTCAAAATTCCTTCCGCTAATGGTATGGCCATCGGCGGTCATGGATCCCCATCCGGAAAATGATGAGCAACCGACACTGAAAAAGTCCGGTCCGATGTTGATGGCTGCCAGATCTTCGTACTTCAGAGATCTTCCCAGTGAAGAAATTGTGACCTGGTCCACGGCTCTGGCTTCCACACCTTCCAGCATACCCTGGAGCTCCTGCGCAAATCTCTCTTCAATAGTGAACATACCGATGGATGGAATGACCTGGTTTTCCTAGGTTAGGGCATTCATGCCAAGAGTATTGTTGCTTATAAAGTTCTCCAGCATAGTGGTGATATCCTCGGCCAAGAGATAACCATGGGCATATCCTTTTTCATAAGGCGTCCCCCATATCCGAAGTACTGAGATCCCTTCAATCTCTGCCAGCGACCCATTGACCACCTCTGTCGCCGGCAGCCATACGCCGTCAGGGGTACCTGTTGGAGAAGATCCTTTACTGCAGGTAACGAATTGGGCGGAAATGGTCAGAATAAATAGCACCGCGAAAATGTACGTCCGGTTGTTCTTCCGATACATGGTGAAAATCCTCAACCAGTTAATCACGATTCGTAATACGGGCACCTGCTCCCGGGTTCCCGGCTGTTTTTGGCCGAGGTAGGGGCCAGTGAGCTTTAAAGAACTCTATTACCTGGGCGCTCATCGAGACTGTATCAACCAGCAGCAGAATGGTAGAGCTGTTTTGCTCTTAGTTCTTTCTCCTCCCTTTTGATTGGACAGCATAGATCGTCTTCATTCCAATCGAAATATACCCATTCTTTTCTCATTTTGAAGTATATAAATCATAGGCATTTCGTTTTCCTTCCCCCATGCGACCTCATGGTATGCGGAGGTTTTTCCTGGGAAACCGGATCGGTGGGAGCCCCGGGTGCTAGGGGGGTTACCGCAAGATCGGGCTCTCGGGTTTGAGATCCGGTCTTGTGGCTGCCGCCGGCGATGCGGCGGGTAACCTGAAAGCCCCATCAGGGCAGAGTTCTCCCTGTGACGGGCTTTGTGGGCCGTGCTTAGGAGACCGGAGTCATTGTAGTTCTTCCCGCCGGGCGGGCGGCGGAGGCCTCTTAAGGGTGCAGCCGCTAATCCTTTGAATTCCAACGCTTTCTGTGGTATTATGTTTGGCGTTGCGAGGACATGAGCGCGCTTAACGAACAGGAGGGCAGGGCAATGAAGCACGCATCACTCATCGTTATACTCCTATTGATCGCCGCGGCGTCACACGCAATCGCCGGGGGCGGCAAGACTGAACCACCTCAGATCATGCGTGGAGCCGGGGCTGCACTGCCGGCAGCGTCCCCTGAGTCATCGCCGCGCACCGGCTCGACACCCGATAACACGCTTCAGAATCCCCAGCGACCCGAGCCCCTGTGGGTAAGCGGGGACATACTCGTTGCGGGAAATAGCGCCATCGAGCGGAAACCTTCTATTGCGTGTGACACCAACGGCATTCTCTACTGCGCATATGAAGTTCTGGATCCCGGTGGCACCCAGATCCACATAAGCCGCTCGACAGACGGAGGGGCGAACTGGGCGTTCTGGCAGATGACCTGGAGCAGCGCAGGTCTTACAGAACCTTCGATTGCGGTGGGCCAGGGCAGCGGCGAGGAGCGGCTCATCGTCGCCCATGTCAAAGGCGGATACGAAGTCCAGGTAACCTGGTGGACCCTGGACGGTTTTGAGGCATATGGCGTGACAATTGAGACCAACTACGACGGCGTCAGCAATCCCAAGGTGGTGACGGACGCCTCTGAACAATCAGACTGGATGCCGTATGTTGTCTATAACTCCAGGGGCGCCGACTCGTGGCTGCTCAGGTTCTCGAGATCCAGAGACTACGGGGAGACATGGAGCAGGTCTTTCACTCTGCATGATTACGCCGAGACGCCCTATTACGATGCGACCAATGCCTATCCCGACATAGAGTTCGGGTCGGGCGTTCTCTATGTGGCCTTCGACGACTACGTAGGCGGTACGGCGCAGAGGGACATCTACTTCATGAGCAGCGAGGATTTCGGTGCGACCTGGAGCGCGTCCGCCGTTATCTCCACCTCCTCACGCGACGAGTTTGCCCCCGTGCTTGCCGCAGTAAAGGACTATTTTGAGAACAAGACGGTCGTCGCCTGTTACACCAGGGCTTACAGCCTCTATGACTGGGACCTCTGGTATGCTTATACCCAGGACGGGGGCGGCACGTGGTATGGCAACTACTGCCTGGCCTGCGACTCATACAAGATGGAATTGATGTGCGATTTCGCAACGAGCTTCAGCCGGGGCAACATCCACGTAGCCTTCTTCGAGGACGGTACCACCAAATACTCGAATTCCACGCATGACAACCCGGGGGTCTTCTCTTCGGCGACCGACGCCAGCGACCCAGGGGTCACGAACGAGAACTGGCCGCGGCCCGCGGTGACTGTGAATCCCACGCAGCCTCTTGCCATGGAGGCCGGGATCGCCTGGACCGACGACAGGGGAGCCAGCCTCGATATCTATTACGATGGCCCGGCCACAGAGGATTCCGGCGTGGAGACTGAAGATCCCGTGTCCGATCCCGCCCTCTTCATACGCTGCCAGCCCAACCCGTTCAGGGTATCAACTGCCATATCGTTTGGCGTAGCGGCAAGGACGAGCGCCCAGGTGGGCGTTTATGATGTATCGGGGAGACGAATAAGGAACCTGGTGGAATCGGCTGTCCTGCCGCCCGGTGAGTGCAACCTCCGGTGGGATGGCCGTGACGACTCGGGAAGGGACGTGGGTCCGGGGGCATACTTTATAAGAGTCTCGGTGCCAGGCCGGAGCGCGCAAAGCAAGGTCGTCATGCTAAGATAGCTCAGAATATTCCAGGCAGGAGCTGTTTCGTTCTCTTGCGGTATTCCGGATAAGCCGGTCCGAGCTCCTCACAAAGAGCTGCCTCTTCGATTCTCATTCTATAGAGTAAGAAAATCGTAATAATCATAGGAATTTCGATTTCCTGCCCTGATGCGACCTCATGGTATGCGGAGGGTTTTCCTGGGGATATCGGACCGGTGGGAGTCCCGGGTGCTAGGGGGGTTACCGCAAGATCGGGCTCTCGGGTTGGAGATTCGGTCTTGTGGCGGCCGCCGGCGATGCGGCGGGTTGCCTGAAAGCCCCATCAGGGCAGAGTTCTCCCTGTGACGGGCTTTGTGGGCCGTGCTTAGGTGAACGGAGTCAGTAGAGTTCCTCCTGCCGGGCCGGTGGCGGGGGCCTCTGGCAGGCAAAGGTAACTCCCAGGTGGCGGATGATCCTGTCGATAGCTGCGTAGTCTGTGATGAATGCGACCACCTTCATCCCGGCGCCACAGGCGGGACAGGTGAGGGGATCTACCTCGTAGACCCTCCTTATGAGTTCCCTCCAGCCGGGCGAGGCTCTCCCGGCAGGCGGAGGCTGAAAGCGCGGCATTGCCGATGCGGCCCGTCCTCGCTTTCTCTCTTGGCCCCTGTGGGCATTGGAGTAGAGGCCGTAGTAGCGGATCATCACCTGTCCCTTGTCGGGGATATGGGCGGTGACGCGTGCGATGAAGTCCAGATAGTCCATCTCCACCTTATCGGCACCGGCCTTGCCGTAGCGGTATATGACTTTGCCCTGGGTCCCATCGAATGAGAGGCGCCCCAGAGCCAGGATGGGCTTGGCCATGTACCTGGCCACCCCGCGGGCATCCCGGGCTGTGGCGGTTCTCACCTGGCTGTGGACATTGAATCCGGTGTGGCGCCAGGAGAGGATCTTATCCCGGATCCCGGGGCTAATGAGGTCCCTGGCCACCAGGAATGCGAGCACCTCGTGGGTGAAGATGCGGGCCAGGGCGGTGTCATCGAAGACGGGGACGGGCTGGAAGCTCGTTGCCAGGTCAGGATGGAAAGGCCGTTACGGCCCCGCCTAAAGGCTACCCTCCCGGTCCACATTGCGGGCGATCAGCGCCGCGGCGGGATGGACAAACGCGCAGAGTTGTGCTATAATCCTGTCTTCCGAAACAGTCGAAGGGGGTTCGCGACCGCATCCTGTTCACAGGGTTCTGCGCGCCTGTTGCGAACATACGGGACAATCTGGATGCCTTCGTTCGGGAGCATTCAACCATGTCAGGAGGATAACAATGAAGCGTTGTGACTTCGTCGTACACATTCTCGTAGCCATTGCAGTCATCGCCTCCGCGAGTCAGGCTTTCCCGGGGACGTTCACGCATCTGAACTCGGGAGATCCCCACACGAGCTGGTCGATGCCCCGCATAAACAGCGCTGGGAACGTCGCTTTGATCCGGGCCACGTCGAGCGCATACGGCGGCAATCCGTACCTCTGGACCGGATCGTGGGCGACTCTGACGGCGTTTACCGGGTCGGCGGTCTACGTTGACAATGCATTTCAACCCAAGATGGAGCTCAACGACAACGACCGGATCGCTTTTCAGTCCAGCGGGACACATGCGGTCGCTGTGGCGGAGACGTCCGGTATCATCCCAATGGGTGCGGCACCCAACACCCTGAACTATGCCATAGACATCAATGACAGCAACAGGGTCGCGGCTTACTCTTATATTGCCTGGTTGAACAATCACATCTACACTTCGGACGATCCCTATACCGTCTACGACGACGACGTAGGTCCGGCGGACATCATACAGTTCAGAATCGCCTACAACAACAACAACCAGATTGCCTGGAAGCCTCCAGGAACGAGTACCATATATCGCTTCACCCCCGGAGTCGGGAACGAGGCTATCGGGTCTTCGAATTGGGCACCTTTCGACATCGATGACAGGGGACGCATCATTCATGTCCGCGACCAGGACAAGATTATGCTGAACAACATGGTCCTGCGGCACAGCAGCGACGTCTGGCCCGCCAGCTTCGGCTACTCCCAACCGCGTATATCCGACAACGGGAGGTACGTCACCTGGACCGAGCACGACGGCACCAGGTCCGACCTCTGGTCGATGGTGGACGGTATACCGACGAACATAACGCATGGTTCGTACCAGGACGTCCTATGCCCGGACGTGAACAACAACGGCCTGATGGTTTTCATGTCTGCAACTGGCTTCGGCACCTATCCTTACACGTCCGACGTCTATCTGTATGTCCCCGATGATCCCGAGCCGATCGTCTATAATGGTCACTTCGACGGAGAGACCTTTTTCGGCTGGGACGTCGTGTTGTCGGGGGCGGCAGACGCCACCCTTGAGACGGCAGGCGCGGGTTTCGCGGCGCAACTGACGAGTGGATCTCCCGCGGCTCTGGAGCAGGCGGTCGATTTGCCATCGGGCTCGGCGACGCTGAGTTTCGATTTCGACTTTGCCACCGCGAATGGTACGCTTACGGTGACCCTCGGCGGAGTGCCGATGGCCCAGTTGACGTCGGCGGATGATACGGAACCGGGATTCACGTCATTGGATGTCGAGATCACCGCCACCCCTCCTCTGGGCGAAGACGGTGTCACCCTTTCATTCAGCCTGGACGACGCTGCAGTTTCCACTGCACAGATTGACAACATAGAGATTTCGTCCGGCAGCAGCGGAGTAACGCGGGACCATAGCGGTAAGGCAGGGACCCTGGAATGCCGAGCCTACCCGAACCCGTTCAGCGAGAGCACAACTCTGTACTACGGTGGCAGTCAGGTGGGTTTGGTGGAGGTGGCGATCTATGATGCCGGTGGACGTCTGGTCAAGAGCCTGTCCGCCACCCAGCAGGAGCAGGGACCCGGCAGTCTTCACTGGGACGGGACAAGTGACACTGGAGAGATTCTGCCTGCTGGGGTATACTTCATGCGCGTCAGCGACGGCAGGGAATCGGCATCCCGGAAATTGATGATAGTCCGCTGACGCCGCCATGCGGCAGCAGCCTGAAAAGAAGGCCCGGGTCGTATGGCCCGGGCCTTTTACCTGGAGGTGCCAGAAGAAGCGATGCGCGTCGATACCGCCCCGCTTGCTGACGACTCACAGTCACCACACTTACACCTGGGGTCCACATATGCGAGCCTGTCTGTAAGGGATGCATGAATCGGCAAGAAAACGCAAGGGAAGGTGGCCGGGGCGTACCGGGCTGCCTAAGTGCCCACTTTCCGCAGTATGATCTCACGACCGGCCATGCCCCGGGCCTCTGTCCAGAAATCCACGAATGTGGAAATACCCTTAAGGCCCACGGCCTTCCGGTCCAGCGAGAACCGCCTGGTTACTGTGACCTGCCGGGGTGTGTGGCTGTACATGACGCTGTAGGTCCCATACCTGGCTGACCCTTCAGCTGAGTCCGGGACCCTGTCTATCTCCCAGCCCGTCGGTACGTCGATACAAATGGTCTCTTCCTCTTTCCAGGTATAACTGAAAAGTACCTCGTACTTCCTCTCTCCGGTGCTGGCGAACTCATCGGCCAGACGCAGAAGCGACGGCTCCAGGAAGTCCAGTCTGACCGCCATGCGGTCTTCTATGATGACTGCCGCAGCCTGCTTATTGAATGAAGCAGCAGCATTGATGCAGGGAGGCGAAGACTCGATGTCCGTGAGCATGCAGCTCTGTAGCGCGGCGCCCCTGATGTAACCCTTGGCCGCGCGTTCGAGCGCCCCGCGCAGTTCTTCCTCTGTCATGTTCTTATAAGAACTGACCCTGGAAAGCGCCAGGTCTCCTTCATAGAGAAACCTGGAGTTCCCCATCATCGAGCCGTCCTCCATCAATGTGATCAGGGTCTCGGCCCGCTTCATAGCCGGCACATCCGATTCCTCCGGCGTCCACCTCCACTCCGCATCGGGTCCCTTGATGATGAGCGCCTCCACTCCTCTCTCATTCGGGTGCAGCGTTCCCAAGGGGACGGCGCCCAGCGTGGGGTCCAGCCACAGGTCCAGGCCCTCCACATAGATAATCATATGATTGAAGTGCGGAACGACCACGCCGCGGTCTATCGCGCCCTCGTCCCTCGTGAGAACGAGCGCCGGATATGCTTCCACGCCCTCCTCCCTCATGGCGCATATGGTCAGCATGGAAAGGTCCTTGCAGTCACCGTACCTGTTCTCGCAGACATCTTCGGGCTTGTGAGGTTTCCACCGCGTGTCCCTCATACTCACCGCGACATAACGGAAGTCCTTGCTGATCAGGTCCCGCACGGCTTCCACTATTTCCCGATCGCTCTCGGCCCCGGATGCGGCCTCGGCCAACTCCCGGCGAAACTCCTCAGGCAGGTCGCAGTGGCCCCTCAGGAGGTCGCTGTACCACTTGGTGACTGCGTTCCAACCGGGATAGGGGGATTCCTTGAGCGCACCGGTCACCTGCATGCGGGGCATGTAGTTCTCTATGGGCGGCATGTACTCCTCATAGGGGTATGCTTCTATATCCTCTCGCTCCCATGTGAACCTGTGTACCGCGTCATAGGCAGTATCCAGGCTCTGTGTCTCAGGCGTCTGTGACGGGAAGTTGTAGCATTTGTACTTGATGTCGCAGTACCTGATGAGCGAGTTCGAGGCGGTGTATGAATAGACCGCCTTTTTCACAGGAATCATTGCCCCGAACCAGAACCCGTCGTCTAAGTCGGGCGCGTAATACCTCATCTGGTACGAAATGTCGAGCACGCAGCGGTCCTGGAAGCGCGGCATCGCGAAGACCTTCTCCCTGCGCTCCGAAAAGAGCATGAAGCCCGGCACTGCGCTCTTTTCGTATGTCTCCTTGACCTCGGTCATGCGCCCGTCGGCGGTGATTGTCCTGGCCTCGACCTTGGTGATCTCGGAGACCGACCCGTAAGGTATGCTCACGTCCGCATACTCTTCCATCTTGTTGGCATCCAGAACCACGATGACGCTGTGATGGTCGGTCGTGGTGATCCAGTTGCCGCCCTCATACTCCACCCTGGTGCTCCGCTCCTTGAGCTCATAGAAACCGCCGTACTCGCCGTAAAGGGCTTCGGCCTGTGACCAGTAAGCGGGGTCGGTGAACTTCTCGGCGCCTCCGACTGACTTGAGGCTGCCTCCGCAGGAAACGAGGAGTGTGACGGAGGCGAAGGCAAGCGTAACTGCTATTACAGGGGCTCTCATGAATAACCTCCACGTTGGATTCGCAGCATTCATGACCCCGCAATATTAGCACGGCGCCGCCCGTCCTGTCGAGGGGAAGAGAGGGCTTGAGATTTCTTCGTATGGGCCTTGCCAATGCGGAACCATTAGCTTATGGTTGGCGCGATAATCGAAATGTCAAATGCCGGCCGCCTTTTGGGCCGGCTGAAACTCATGGGGACAGAGCCCACCGGGCTCTAAATGGTAGGCCAAAGTGGCTGCCAAGAGGAAGGCCGTTAAGAAGGCCGCTAAGAAGTCTGTCAGGAAGTCTTTGAAGAAGTCCGCCCGCAAGCCCGCAAAGAGGACCAGGGCCGTTACGGCAACAGCCCCGCCGGAAGGCAACGGGACGCAGACGGTCAAAGTGAAGAAGACGGGAAAAGATCTTCTCAACGATCCTTTCCTCAATAAGGGCATGGCGTTTACGCAGCGCGAGCGCGAGGCACTCGGCCTCGAGGGCCTGCTCCCCCCCGCGGTGAGGACCATAGACGAGCAGTCGGACATCGCCTATCAGAATGTAAAGCGAACGGGCATATCCGACCCCGATCTTCTCTATTCCGCGTTGAGACATCTTAAGAACAGAAACGATACGCTCTTCTTCAGGGTGGTTACCGATCACCTCAAAGAGTTCTTACCCATCATATACACCCCCGAGGTGGGAGTGGCCTGCCAGACCTGGAGCCACAGGATGGACCGTCCGGCGGGGATTTTCATTACCACCGAGAACATAGATCACGTGGACGACATTCTTTCGCGGCTGGCGAGCAGGGACATCCAGATTGCAGTCGTGACCGACAGCGAGGGCATACTGGGAATAGGCGACCAGGGTATCGGCGGCTCCCAGATCACAGTGGGCAAGCTGGCGCTTTACACACTGGCCGCCGGCTTCGCGCCCACCACATGCCTACCTGAAGATCATAGGAATTTGCTTTTCGCGACCTGATGCGCGTCCTGGTTTTCCGGGGATTTCGGAGCGGTGGGAACCATTTGCGCCAGGGGAATTACTGCAAGATCGGGCTGTTGGGCTAGAGATCCGGACTTCTGGCGGCCG